>Ga0315336_1001653_pt1 | contig 40595 bp, 36 predicted proteins | sample ASW5metaG_FD_204512 | JGI IMG/M metagenome (GOLD analysis project Ga0315336, IMG submission 204512) | Ammonia-oxidizing marine archaeal communities from Monterey Bay, California, United States - ASW #5 | ecosystem: Environmental > Aquatic > Marine > Intertidal zone | place: USA: California... | reverse complement strand
TACACCTGTCATCAAAAGACGACCGCGTTCGAAATGATCAAGCAAACGGCCAGGTGTCGCGATTAATACATCTGCGCCACGGTCTAGCTTTTTGTTTTGCTCTTCAAAAGAAACACCGCCGATGAGCAATGCAACTGTGAGTTTGTGGTTCTTGCCGTACTTCTCAAAATTCTCATGAACTTGTGCAGCGAGTTCGCGTGTTGGTTCTAGAATAAGTGTACGAGGCATACGCGCTCTTGCGCGGCCTTTTTCAAGCAAAGTAAGCATCGGCAGAACAAATGAAGCTGTTTTGCCTGTACCAGTTTGAGCAATACCAACAACATCTCTTTTGTCGAGAATATGGGGAATTGCTTTTTGCTGAATATCTGTAGGGTCCGTGTATCCAGAGTCACCAACTGCATCGGTTACTTTGGCGCTTAGGCCCAATTTTGCGAAATTTTCACTCAAGTAAATACGTCCACTTTGCCGGTTTCGGTCAAACTACATAATGATTTAGTGGCCCCGCTGGGACGGACCATAGCGTGCAGAAGGTCTAAGTCAATGCACGAATTGCATTTTTGTTTAACGAGGATGCTCAAGGAGCCAAGGAAACCTGCTAAAATGCGCATATACTAATGTTATGAGCGAAGACAGCAGGCTGTGCCAGGGATTAGATGTCCAAGTCGTTGGCGAATTCGGCGTTCTCTTGGATGAACTGGAATCGCAACTCTGGTTTGTTACCCATCAATCGATCAATCGAATCTTTGGTTCCTTCATACTCGTCAGCCACTTTGATTTGGACTAGTCGACGCGAGCCGGGCTTCATCGTTGTCTCTTTAAGGTGTTGGAATGGCATCTCGCCTAGACCCTTAAATCGGGTGATTTCGACTTTACCGCGACCGGTGAACTCAGTTTCCATCATTTGATCTTTATGGTCGTCGTCGTTGGCATAAAGCGTTTTGGCGCCCTGCGTGATCCGGTAAAGAGGCGGCATAGCCAAGTAAAGGTGACCTTCGTCAATCAATGCTGGCATTTCTTGGAAGAAAAATGTCATTAGCAATGATGCGATATGCGCGCCGTCAACGTCCGCATCAGTCATGATGATGACTTTGTCATAACGCAGGTCGTCGCCATTGTAGCGATCACGAGTGCCGCTACCCAACGCTTGGATCAAATCTGAGATTTGCTGGTTTGCGGAAATCTTTTCGCGCGTAGAGCCTGCAACATTCAGGATTTTACCACGCAATGGAAGGATTGCCTGGTTTTTGCGATTGCGTGCCTGTTTAGCACTGCCGCCCGCAGAGTCACCCTCCACGATGAAGATTTCAGCGCCTTGTGCAGCACCTTGAGAGCAATCGGCCAATTTGCCTGGAAGTCGAAGTCGCCGCGTGGCTGACTTACGATCGATCTCTTTTTCTTTACGACGACGTATACGTTCTTCAGCGCGATCAATCGCCCAATCCAGCAGTTTTGCTGACTGATTGGGCGAGGCGGCTAGCCAATGGTCAAATGCGTCACGAATTGCTGTGTCGACTATTTTTGTTGCTGAAGCGCTTGATAGTTTGTCTTTGGTTTGTCCTACGAATTCAGGCTCGCGAATGAATACTGACAATACTGTACTGCAGTTGGCCATGATGTCTTCAGCAGTAATAACGGACGCGCGTTTGTTACCGGTCAATTCGGCATAGGCTTTCACGGCACGTAAAACAGCGGAGCGGAAGCCAGCTTCGTGAGTGCCGCCATCCTGTGTGGGAACCGTATTACAATATGAGTTGATGAAGTTATCGCCTAAAGTAAAGGCAATCGCCCATTCAACAGCGCCATGCTTGCCAGCGTCGCCTTTGCGGCCAGCGAAGATTTCGTCCACGATCCGCGGTTTGCCTTCAATTCTTCCTTCAACATAGTCTTTTAGACCGTCAGGGAAGTGGAAGGTTGCTTTGGCTGGAACGCCACCTTCTTCAACCAACTCTTCATCGCACGACCAACGAATTTCAACGCCAGCAAACAAATAGGCTTTTGCTTGTGCCATGTCGTGAATGCGTTTCGGGATGAACTTCGCTTTTTCACCAAAGATCTGTGGATCAGGGTGAAATCGCGTTGTGGTACCACGTCTGTTTCTAACCGGGCCATGATCGACGACGTCGGTGACTGCTAAACCTCGAGAGAAGGTTTGTGAATATAGATTTTGGTCGCGAGCAACTTCAACGATCAGATCATCAGAAAGTGCGTTCACCACAGAAACACCAACGCCGTGAAGGCCGCCAGATGTTTCATATGCTTTTGAATCAAATTTACCACCAGCGTGCAGGGTGGTCATGATCACGTCGAGTGTCGAGCGATCCTTAAATTTGGGGTGTGGTTCAACAGGAATACCACGTCCGTTATCCGAAATTGCAAGATAGCCAGCTGCATCCAAATGAACTTCGATGCGCGAGGCGTGACCGGCAATGGCTTCGTCCATTGAGTTATCAATGATCTCGGCAAACAAGTGATGCAACGCATTGATGTCGGTGCCGCCGATATACATGCCTGGGCGACGGCGAACAGGCTCGAGCCCTTCAAGTACTTCAATGTCTGCAGCTGTGTATGAGTTTTCAGTTGTCGAAGCAGCAATTGGTTTTGATTGTTTCTTAACAGGCGCCGGAGCGGGTGCAACTGGCGTCGGTATTGTCTCGCTATTCTTTTTAGGCGGTTCGTTATTCATTCCACCAAAAAGATCTTCGCCGTTGCTCATGTCTAGCCTTCAGAAATTCGAATCATTGTCAGTGTTTTGTTTAACATGACTGGATCATTTGTTGCCCATGATTTCAATTTCTCAGGAGTGGGTTTTCCTAAGTTTTCTGGTGGGTTAGCTCTCATTTGAAGGTGTAAAAATCAGGAACAACAAGGTGGTTTTTGCGTTAGTAATTCTAAACAAAGTGTTATCGAGTGTGCCGTTAAGCGACGGAAATAATTGATAAAATTCATTTCAGTCGTCAGTACTTTTTTAACAACGTGGGCCTATAACTACAGGCATACGGTTTGAGAGTATGGAGTTCCCGTATGATCGTGAAAGCAAAGATCAGCGTAACAGGTCGGCCCGCCGAAACGATGTCAAACTGGTTAGCGCAAGTCGGATTTTTTAGTTATGCGTACCGACTTGCCCGCTTGCCAGTTTCTAAGGGTTTACTTATGTGGACCTGCGCCGGCTTCTTCGTGTTTGCGTAAGCTATTTTCAATCTACTTGCTAAACCTTTGATCCTGCGTTAGCTTTTGCGCCAACGTAATTGGTGCATTTAACAAAGGAGAGCATGATGATTATGGCGCATCGCGTATGCTTACTTTGGTTTGGCCCTCGTAAAGCCCTGCAGATTTCTTAGGAATGTGTGGGGCTCTCCGAAAGAACAACTTCAATTTCTGTTTCAATTTCGGTTTGCCCAGTGTTATTGGCCTGCTTAAATGCATGCCAAACGATTTGATTTTCCAGCTTAAAGCTGGATAGGGCGATACAATGACTTCTATACAACTAAAAGATGTTGGCGCAGTTGCGCAGACGGATCTCTTCAAAAACTTGAATTTCACCTTTTCTAGTGGGGAAAGTGTTGGGCTTATTGCTGCAAACGGCCGTGGCAAGACAACTTTGTTGCGTTTTTTGGCAGGGCAAAGCGAACCAAGTTCAGGTCAAATAGTATTCTCCCGTGGCGCGCGCATTGGTTATGTTGAGCAAGAACTCGATGGCGATGTGCTTGACCAAACTGTTTATGAGTTTGTTGGTTCGGGGCTCACCCAAGAACAATTGGATTATGAAAGCTGGCGTGTAGATGTGGCGCTCGGCGAATTCCATGTGCCCGAGGAGCGCTTTCAAACAACTTTGCGCGAACTCTCAGGTGGTTGGCGTCGATTTGTAATGTTAGCGCGTGTTTGGTTGACTGAGCCTGATGTATTGTTGCTCGATGAGCCAACCAACCATTTGGATTTGGCTAAAATTGTTCAACTTGAGAACTGGATCAAACAGAATTCAGGGCAGGTGCCCATGTTGGTTGCGAGCCACGACCGGGCCTTTTTAGATAATTGCACCAACAGAAGTCTGTTTTTGAGGCCTGGTATTTCTCGCTACTTTTCATTGCCTTACTCAAAGGCGCGGGTTGCACTTGAAGACGAAGATGCTGCGGCGGAAAAAGTTCTGGTAAAAGAGCAAAAACAAGCCAAGCAGCTGCGGGATCAAGCCGCGAAACTACATAATGTTGGCCTGAATAGTGGCTCTGATTTGCTGCAAAATAAGGCGAAACAGCTTCGTCAAAGGGCAACTGACATTGAAGAGAGCATGAAGGACCTGCATCAAGAGCGTCATGGAGATATTACGCTTTCTAACAGTGGGACGCACGCAAAGGTTATCATGACTTTTGAGGATGTTACGGTGAGTGCTCCAAACGGCGACAAGCTGTTTCACATTGCTAAAGAGATGGTCTATGCCGGTGATCGCTTAGTCATTTTGGCTGAAAATGGTGCTGGCAAAACGCAATTCATCAAACATGTGCATCGTGCGTTTTTGAAAGAAAATTCGCAAAAAGGCCTATGGGTTACGCCATCAACGGTTCTTGGATATGCAGATCAAGAGATTTCTCAGCTCCCGGTAGATGATACGCCGCACAACTTTATTCTCAACCATCGTTTGGTTGGCAACGCGCGAAGTCGCTCGTTATTGGCGAACATAGGTTTCGAATTTGAGAAACAGACGATGGAAATTGGCACGTTGTCATATGGACAGCGCGCGCGTCTGGCGCTGCTCAGTTTGCGTTTGATTGAACCGAATTTCTATCTGTTAGACGAGCCCACGAACCACGTTGATATTCCTGGACGAGAGAAACTAGAGGCAGAAATCGTTGAAAAGGCTGCAACAGCGATTATTGTTTCTCACGATAGACAGCTCGCCCGCTCTGTGGGCACGCGTTACTTTGAAATTGAAAAGAAGCGCAAGCGTTTGGTTGAAGTGGATTCTCCGGAGCCGTTTTTTGATCGTATGCGAAACGGCTAATTAGAACCAATATTGCGTGGGCAGGCAGCTCTATGCTGGTTGACACTCGGTAGTTCATATAGTAAGGAAGACTGACTAACTAAATGAAAATTGAGTTTGATGTCCAAAAGGGGACTTGGGAAATGAGTCTATTGGCATTTGTTGAAGCTGTTCATCGGCAAGCAACAAGATCTTGGGCAATGTCAGCAGAAAAGCTGGGGATCACCTACAGCGAATTCGAGTATTTGCGGGCAATCAAAGCGCAAGAAGCGAGCAAAACTGATGAGCAAAACCACGGCCAGCACTTGCAGGACGTGGTGGATGAGATGGGAATTCGCAAAGCGTCAGCAAGCGCGATGGTGCTAAAACTTGAGGAGCGGGGCCTTGTTAATCGGTTCCCTTGTCAGTTTGACGCAAGAGCGCAGCACATCATCCTGTCAGATCAAGGTGAGAAACTGCTCGGTTCGGCAGAAAGCGTGTATCGCGAGCTCGTTACTCGGCTTGAGGCCCAATTTTCACCTGCAGATTTCGAACAGTTGAGCGATGCAGTGTCCAGTTTTGAGCTTCCCAAAGCCGCCACATGGAACCCACCGCTACCTACAATATAGGATATAAGAATGAATATTGAGATTGTCATAATTGGTGCCGCCATCCACATTCTGTTTTGGGAAAAACTTCCTGAGTGGGGGACGCTGTTCAGTCGGATTGTTGCGGCGCTGCCACAGCCATTAAAGCAACTCTATAAAGACTGGCATTGTGCATATTGTGCTGGTTTTTGGATTGCTTTGGTTTTGCATGGACTTACAGGCATGTTTCTGTTTCCAACACTTGAAAATGTGACATTTCATTTAGGCGTTGCCGGACAACCAATCGCTTGGATTTTGGATGCATTGGGTGCTGCTGCGATGATCTACTTTGCATCACTTGGCGTCAAAGCAATCGGTTTGCCTGCCATGAAAGCGCATCAAATGAAGGCTGACTTTTTGAAGTCTTTGAAAGAAAGTGAGCATTAGTTCGCATTCAAAACTTCATTTGGGTTGCTCCTAGCCATCTTGGGCCCTAAATAGGTACAAAGTTTGAGTTCGAGGAATGATCATGTCGCAAAAGCAAATAACTCCACTGTTCTGGATCGCATCTTACCCGCACAGCGGTGACCAACTTGTTCGGTCATTCTTGCAACATCTTTCAAAGAACTTTGGCTATCGGCCACAAGACCCAGCAGCGATTGAGTTGTTAGATCGTGATCTTCCTTGGGATGCACTGGCACATTTTTATGAAACGGTTATTGGCAAACATCCTCGCGACATGAGCGAAGTAGAGATTGCTGCTGCTCGTCCCAAAATTCACGAGCATATTGCAAAGGAATATCCTGGCCTTCCAGTTGTAAAGACGCATGCGCCGCGCGCCGAGTTTCACGGCACAATGAGCGTAAATGCTGATGTAAGTGTTGGTTCGGTATATGTTTTGCGCAACCCATTGATGTTGGCTCCAATTTTTGCGATCGCGGGCGGCAAAGATGTTGTCTCAGCGATCAAATTGCTAGCAACCAGTCAATATCGTCAGCCCACAACTGATACCCATGCTCTAGAGCCTTGGGGATCTTGGACACAAAACGTGATGACTTGGACCACTGGTTCTAATCCAGGTGACTTGGTTATTCGTTTTGAGGACATTATCGCTGATCCAGCCGGTCAGCTAGGTCGCGTTGCAGAGCATCTGAAAATGCCTGTCGACAAAAAGCAGGTTAAAGCTGCTGCAAAAGCAGCGATGAAAGACCACAAAATTGACGGGAAACCTGCACAAGCTGCTGCTTGGAAGGGTGCAATGTCACCTGCAAATGCACGCGCGCTTGTTGAAGTTCATGCTCAGCAGATGTCTCGCTATGCCTATTTGACCAACGATGTTTTGAACTATGTTGGCTTAACGCGGGAAGTGGCGTTGAATTCTTCTGCTAAATTTGAAGAGCTGTCACGCATGCCAGTAACGCCGGTAGGTAATGCATAGTTTGCTTAGCTAACTATATTGGGAGGCCAAAACGCAACGTATAGCAGCGATACTATTGATCGGTTGTCTGTCGATGCTGTTTGGCGAAGTGTTAGCAGGCTCTTCACGAGCGTGGTTTCTTGACCCTTGGGGTCTACTGGTCACGCTTCCTCTCTATTTGTCCCATGTTTTGGCGTTGGTGCTCATCGCCAAAAGAGCGGGGCGCATTAGCCTAGTCTCGCTTTATTGCCTTGGTATGGTGTTTGGACTTTACGAGGCCTTGCTGACAAAGGTGCTATGGGCTGGTTATTGGGATGCTACCGGTGCGGGTTTTGGGAAATTGGCTGGCATAAGTCTTGCCGAATTTCCAATGCTGATATTCTTTTGGCACCCCGTGATGTCGTTCATATTGCCGGTGGTTGCTTTTCAATGGCTTACAACCGGACGGTTTGCCGCCGATCACGTGAGCTTGATTAGACTCTCAAAAGTCAAAATCGGTCTACTCGTTTTACTCGCAGGGCTGATCTCTACATTTTTGGCTAGTGGTTCAAATTTCAATTTGGTGGATGCGAATGTTGCGGTTATTGGCAGCATTGCACTTTGCTGGACACTGTCGCGATTTGCCAAGGGTGCGCAATTGTCGGACTTGGTGTTTCAGCGTCGAGGTAGTTTCGTACTGTTTGGTTTCATAGCCACTATGTATCTGGCGATGACATTTTTGGTTTTGCCAAATCATTTGCCAAAAGAGCCGATCGCATATTTGTCGATAATTATGAGTTACGTGGTCGCCATCTGGCTGTTCATGCGGACAAAGCCTAAACAAGCAGATGCAGATGCGACCGAGCAAGTTGACCCGGTAGCAAAACGGTGTTTTGTCGCTTTGATTGTGATCTACGTCGCTTCATTGAATTTTTGGATCACACAGCCCGAACACGCGAGCAATATGTTAGCCGTGCTCTATTTGGCATTATATGGCGCCGGAAGTCTGTTCTTTTTACTGTTGGTCTATCGGCAGCTGAAGCCAATCATTATTCCTGCAAAGTGGCGACGCAGCTAACAGCTTTCTCAACCATTCGACTAGGCAAAAAAGAGGGCGCCCGAAGGCGCCCTAAGGTATAGGTATTGCTACCTAGGGGATAGGAGGGAAATCCTATGCAGAGTAGTACATGTCGAATTCAACTGGATGTGGAGACATATCTAGACGTTCCACTTCTTCCATTTTCAAAGCGATGTATGCATCGATTTGATCGTCGTCGAACACGCCACCAGCTTTAAGGAACTCACGATCTGTATCGAGAGCTTCAATAGCTTCACGAAGTGAACCTGCAACTGTTGGGATTTCTTTTAGTTCTGCTGCTGGCAATTCATACAGATCTTTGTCCATAGGCTCGCCAGGGTGAATTTTGTTTTTGATGCCGTCAAGACCAGCCATCAACAATGCAGAGAACGCCAAGTATGGGTTTGCAAGTGGATCTGGGTAACGAACTTCAACACGCTTAGAAGCAGGTGAAGCACCGAATGGAATGCGGCAAGAAGCTGAACGGTTACGAGCAGAGTAAGCCAAAAGAACTGGAGCTTCGTAACCAGGAACCAAACGCTTGTAAGAGTTTGTTGAAGGGTTAGTGAAAGCGTTAGTTGCTTTAGCGTGCTTGATGATGCCGCCAATGAAGTGCAATGCTTGCTCAGATAGTCCTGCATAGCCGTCGCCAGCGAAGTTTGGCTTGCCGTCTTTCCAGATTGAAAGGTGACAGTGCATGCCAGAACCGTTGTCGCCAAATACAGGCTTAGGCATAAATGTAGCTGTTTTGCCGTAAGCGTGTGCAGTTTGCTGAACACCATATTTGTAAATCTGAACTTGGTCAGCGATACGTGTCAATGTGTCGTACTTGATGCCAAGCTCGTGCTGAGCAGAAGCCACTTCGTGGTGATGCTTCTCAACAGTTACGCCCATTTCTTTCAGCACTGAAAGCATTTCAGAGCGAATGTCTTGTGCACTGTCTACTGGTGGTACAGGAACATAGCCGCCTTTGTTTGGCACATGGTGACCCATGTTGCCGCCTTCGTATTGAGCGTTTGTGTTTGAAGGAAGCTCTGTGTGATCAAGTGCAAAGCTCATGTTGAATGGCTCAGTGCTGTAACGCACGTCTTCGAACATGAAGAATTCAGGCTCTGGACCAACAACCACTGTGTCACCAATACCAGATGACTTAACATATGCTTCTGCTTTGCGTGCAGTCATACGTGGGTCGCGGTTGTAAGCTTCGTATGTACCAGGCTCAAGCGTGTCACAGTTGATAACCATTGTAGATTGACCAAAGAATGGGTCCATGTGGACGGTATCAAGGTCAGGCATCATTACCATGTCGCTCTCATTGATGGCTTTCCAACCAGCAATTGAAGAGCCGTCAAACATAACGCCATCTTCAAACATATCTTCGTCAACGACAGATACGTCCATAGTCATGTGGTGAAGTTTACCGCGTGGGTCAGTGAAGCGAAGATCGACGAATTTTACGTCTTCATCTTCGATCTTTTTCATGATGTCGCTTACAGTGGTCATATTGTTATCCCGCTAATATTGGTATTCTTGAATTAGACTGCTTCGTCGCCGGTTTCACCGGTTCTGATGCGAATTGCTTGGTCGATTGTCGAAACAAAGATCTTACCGTCACCAATGCGGCCTGTTTGGGCTGCATCGCGGATGGCTTCAACTGCTTTATCAACAGTGTGATCAGAGACCACGATTTCGATTTTTACTTTAGGTAGAAAATCGACAACATATTCTGCGCCGCGATAGAGCTCTGTATGGCCCTTTTGGCGACCAAAGCCTTTAACCTCAGTAACAGTGATGCCTTGGAAGCCTGCTTCTTGCAGTGCTTCTTTGACTTCGTCGAGCTTAAACGGCTTTACGATGGCTTCAATTTTTTTCACAGATCTTTACTCCAAAGTACGGATCAAATCGTCTGCCGATAATAATGCAGGTTGCGTGCCAAACTGCGCCAAGCGGAAAAACGTTGTATTAATAGATGGTTAGTAAATGCTGTATGTTCTTTGTGCAGCGTTTGTCAGAATATGGTGCCAAATATTTGTGCAATCTGCCTAATAATTGTGCAATTTAGGTTTTGGATGCAACGGGTGACGAATCTTTGCGCAAAACAGGCGGCATTTAACTGGCAAACTGCACTCTCAATAAGGTTGGTAAAGAACGAGAAGTGAGCTGGCTGAGGAATTTGTACTTTTCCAACACTCAAACTAATGCCTATGAAGAGGGGCCTTTTGGAGCGAAATGTGAAGTTTATGCGTTTTTTTTCAAAAAGTTGGAAAAAGGCCTTTGACGTTTCCATAAGTTTGGTTTAGACCAGCGCCGACTTCGTCACTGACTGAAATATGCGGGTGTGGTGAAATTGGTAGACACGCTAGATTTAGGTTCTAGTGCTTCACGGCGTGGGGGTTCAAGTCCCTCCACCCGCACCATTTCTCAGTAGACGGACTGTCGATCGATCGATTTTGACATAAAACGGGATTTTCCAAATGCAGGTCAATGAAACCCTCAATGAAGGGCTCAAGCGCACACTAGAAATGCGCATTCCGGCATCTGAGCTAAGCAAGCAGCTTGATGACAAACTCAACGAGCTTAAGGACACTGTAAGCCTAAAGGGTTTCCGTCCTGGTAAAGTTCCGTTCGCACACATGAAAAAGACATACGGTCGCTCAGTAATGGGTGACGTTATGCAAGACGCAATCAATGTTGGTGTTCAATCAACAATGGAAGAGCGTAAAGAAAAAGCAGCTGTTCAGCCAAAAATTGATTTGCCTGAAGATGAAGCTGTAATGACTAAAGTGTTCGAAGGTGAATCTGACCTTGAGTTCACAGTGTCATACGAAATTCTGCCAGAAGTTAAACTTGGCGACTTCAAAAAAATCAAACTTGAGCGTCCTGTAGTTGAAGTGTCTGATGAAGACGTTCAAACACAGTTTGATGCCATCGTTGAGCAAAACCGTCCTTATGCTGCTAAAGATGAGGGCAAGAAAGCTGAAAACGGCGATCGTTTGAATGTGAAATTCTTGGGTAAAGTTGACGGCGTGCCATTTGACGGCGGAGCATCTGAAGGTTCTCCTTTGGTCCTTGGCTCTGGTTCATTCATTCCTGGTTTCGAAGAGCAACTTGTTGGTCTTAAGCAAGGTGACGAGAAAGTCATCGAAGTTAAGTTCCCTGACGAGTACAACGCTGAAGCATTGGCAGGCAAAGACGCAACATTTGATGTTGAAGTTTTGGGCATTGAAACTCCATCAGCAGTAGAGCTTGATGATGAGTTCGCTAAAACTCTTGGTCTAGAGTCAATTGAACAGCTTCGCGAAATGATCACAGATCAAATCGGCGGTCAGTTCAAGTCTCTAACAGGTCAGCGCGTTAAGCGTCTTGTTCTTGACGAACTAGATGCAATGCACAAATTCGAAGTTCCAGGTCAACTTGTTGATCAAGAGTTCGAAGGCATCTGGCAACGTGTAATGCACGACATTGAGCACCACGGTCGCTCATTTGAAGATGAAGGCACGACAGAAGAAAAAGCACGCGAAGAGTATACCGCGATTGCTGAGCGTCGTGTTCGTCTTGGTCTTGTGATTGCTGAAGTTGGCAACACAAACAAAATCGAAGTGTCTGAAGAAGAGCATCAACAAGCGTTGATCGCAGAAGTTCAAAAATACCCTGGCCAAGAACAGCAAGTGTATGATTACTTCCGCAACAACCAAAACGCTCTTGCTGGTTTGCGCGCACCAATCTTTGAAAACAAAGTTGTAGACTTTGTTGTTGAGTTGGCAGACGTAACTGACACAACAGTGACAAAAGAAGAGTTGGTTAAGCTGGTTGAAGAAAGCCAAGAAGAAGATCTTGAGCCTCACCACCACGACTAATCTTTAGTCGATAGAATTTGAGAAGGCCGTCCTTTTGGGGCGGCCTTTTTATTTGCGCTTTTTCTTGGGTAATGAAAGCGCATAACTCTCATCAAGCCACTTCTGCCACACTTCTTCAGGCATTGGTTTTTCAGCAGAAAATCGCGCTGTGATCCAAATGCTTGAGCCAACTTGGTAGTCTTCAGGGTGTTGGGCTGCGAGTTGTGAAGCCTGTGCTCTTGATTGGTCCAGCTTGAACATCGCTTTTGAGCGACCGCCTTGCTCGCCCACAAACAGAAATGCCTTGCCGCCAACTTTGAACGAGCTTTGCGTGCAGGCTGTGCCTTCGTCTACGTCAGGATATTCGCAGGCTTTCTCTCTCATTCGTAGTGTTGGGTCATCCATGTTCTGATCCTTTACGTATCTCACTGACATATTTGCACAGGCGACATAGATCATTCAATTGTTCGTCTAGATGCGCAATGATGAGGCAGCTGGTATTTGTCCTTAAACGAGGGAACATGAATAAATACGGAATGAATTGCGCTGCATTGTTGTTGCCACACCAAATGGATGAGGCAGACCGTTTAACTGCTGATTCTGGCGTAAGTGAAATCGAGCTTATGGGAGAGGCGGGAAGGCAGGTTGTTCGTGAGATAATCAAACACTACCCACGTTCGCCCGTCTCAATTTTGTGTGGGCCGGGTAACAATGGCGGAGATGGTTTTGTAATTGGCACTCTCCTTCGGAGCAAAGGATGGCCCGTGCGTCTGGCGCAGTTTGGCGATAAGTCCAACTATTCATTGGCTGCTCAGCACTATCTGAATTCTTGGGGTGAGACTGAAGGGTATTCAGAAGGACTGCTCAATGATGCATTGATTATTGTCGATGCTTTGTTTGGTTCTGGTCTAGATAGAACGTTGCAGGGCAGTTACCAAGATATTGTTTTGTTCGCTAACCAAACGAAGGCGTCGATGGTCGCAGTTGATACACCAAGTGGTGTGCATGGTGGCACCGGACAGGTATTAGGTGCAGCGATTAAGGCTGAGCGAACTGTGACCTTCTTTAGAAGGAAGCCAGGCCACCTTATGCTTCCGGGCAGGGAGATGTGTGGTCAGCTTGCATGCAAGCAGATCGGAATACGTAGCTCCGTGTTGGAGCAGATATCGCCTCAGCAATTCAGAAATGGACCTGAATTGTGGTCCTTGCCGAGCAAAGAAATAAAAAATCACAAATATTCTTCAGGCCATTGTTTGGTGATTTCTGGGCCAAAACTTAAGACCGGCGCAGCCCGAATGTCAGCCATCGCTGCCTTGCGAAGCGGTGCAGGTTTAGTCAGTATTTGTGGAGAATCAAGCGCACTTGATGAGCACGCGAGCCAGCTCACAGCGATAATGCTGCGAGAAGAACCGCTAGAAGACTTATTGAATGACAAAAGATTCAATTCAATCATTGTCGGACCCGGCAATGGTCGTAATGCCCAAACCCGTCACAATGTGTTGATCGCTGTTTCTAGCGGTCAGGGGGTGATTTTGGACGCGGACGCACTATCTTCATTTGCAGATGATCCTTCCGAGTTGTTTGACGCACTCCAAAAATCTGGCAACTCAAACATTGTACTCACCCCGCATGCTGGTGAATTCAAACGGCTTTTTGGAATGGATGATCTAAACGAGAGCAAATTGGAGAAAGCTAGGGCAGCAGCAAAATTGAGTGGAGCAGTGGTTGTCTACAAAGGTTCGGATACAGTAATTGCAAAGCCTGATGGCACCTGCGTGATCAACGACAGTGCGCCTGCGAACTTGGCAACGGCTGGCACCGGAGATGTTTTGGCTGGCATTGTTGCGGGATTAGTGGCTCAGGGCATGCAAGCATTTGACGCCGCATGCGCAGGGGTTTATGTCCATGGGCTTGCTGGTCGTGAGTTTAGGGATCAGGGCATGATTGCCACGGATCTGCCGCAAATGTTGCCGATAGTTTTCTCCAAGTTGAAGTCAAAAATTAACGCTAACTTGAACCCCTAGTTGGCAAGACCTATCTAGCAGTTTTACTGCACGTTAAGACGCATCATATCTGATCGGGAAAAGCCGATTCGATTCACCAAGGATGAGACAGATGAAAGACCCGATTGATTTATACATGAACACGCTCGTGCCAATGGTTGTTGAGCAATCCAACCGTGGCGAACGTTCGTTCGATATTTTCTCGCGTTTGTTGCGCGAGCGGATTATTTTCATCACCGGTCCAATTGAGGATCACACAGCGTCACTGATCGTTGCGCAGCTTCTTTTCTTGGAAAGTGAAAATCCAAAGAAAGAAATAGCGATGTACATCAACTCACCAGGTGGTGTGGTGACATCAGGACTGTCAATTTACGACACGATGCAATTCATAAAACCTGAGATTGCAACATTGTGTGTTGGCCAAGCTGCTTCTATGGGGTCACTGCTTTTGGCAGCTGGTACCAAAGACATGCGTGGCGCACTGCCTAACGCATCTGTGATGGTTCACCAGCCTTCTGGCGGGTACCGTGGCCAAGCTACGGATATCTTGATCCACGCAGAACACACAGCAAATCTTAAGCGTCGTTTGAACGAAATCTATGTGAACCACACGGGTCAAGATTACGATGTAATCGAAGACGCGTTGGATCGTGACAACTTTATGACTGCGCAAGATGCACAGAAGTTTGGCTTGATCGACAAAGTTTACGAGAAACGTGGCGAAGCTGCTGAAAAGTAGTTTTGTTAAGCAATAATCGAATTTCTCGCGCGGGCGCTTGTGCTTTAAGCTTTTGTGCGGGAAATTCAGGCAATGATCTGCCTTAACGATCAAGATAACTTACGGTTTGTTCAGAAGCTGGTGATACGCTTTTTGAATATACCGGGCGAAAGACGCACAGTAGGAGTGCTTTGAATGACAAAAGACAGCGGAAACGGCGATAGCTCTAAGAATACGCTTTACTGCTCATTTTGCGGAAAATCGCAACATGAGGTCAGAAAGCTTATAGCGGGACCGACTGTTTTTATCTGTGATGAATGTGTAGAGCTCTGCATGGACATTATCCGCGAAGAGAACAAATCTTCGACGGTTAAGTCTTCAGACGGCGTTCCAACACCAGCAGATATTTGTGCAGTTTTGGATGACTATGTCATCGGACAGGCTCGCGCTAAACGTGTTCTTTCAGTAGCGGTTCACAACCATTATAAACGTTTGCACCATTCTTCTGGCAATCAAGAAGTTGAACTTTCTAAGTCCAACATTCTTCTGATTGGTCCAACTGGTTGCGGTAAGACATTGTTGGCTCAAACATTGGCGCGCATTATTGATGTGCCGTTTACAATGGCTGACGCGACAACACTTACTGAAGCCGGTTATGTTGGTGAAGACGTTGAAAACATCATCCTGAAGTTGCTTCAGTCCTCTGATTACAACGTTGAGAAAGCTCAGCGCGGCATCGTGTACATCGATGAGGTAGATAAGATTTCTCGTAAATCTGACAATCCATCAATCACACGTGACGTATCAGGTGAGGGTGTTCAGCAAGCTCTATTGAAAATTATGGAAGGCACTGTTGCCAGTGTTCCACCGCAAGGCGGACGTAAGCATCCTCAACAAGAGTTCTTGCAAGTCGATACAACAAACATATTGTTCATCGTTGGCGGAGCGTTTTCTGGTCTGGAAAAGATTATTGAAGCGCGCGGCGAGGGTACTTCAATCGGTTTTGGTGCAGAAGTTAAAGATAAGAACGAGCGACAGCTTGGTGAAATCTTTGCAGAAGTTGAGCCGGAAGATCTGACTAAATTTGGCTTGATACCAGAATTCATCGGACGTCTGCCTGTGATTGCGACATTGGAAGACTTGGATGAGAGTGCGCTTGTTCGTATCTTGACCGAGCCTAAGAATGCCTTTGTTCGTCAGTATCAAAGCCTATTCCAAATGGAAGAAATTGAGCTTTCATTCCAAGATGATGCGCTTGAAGCGATTGCTAAGCTTGCTATTCAACGTAAGACTGGTGCGCGTGGCCTACGCTCTATCATGGAAGCCATTTTGCTCGACACTATGTATGACCTACCAGCGCTCGAAGGCGTTGAAGAAGTTGTCATCAGTGCGGACGTTGTAAACGACAATGATGTCCGTCCACTCTACATCTACGCCGACCGCAAAGAAGAAGCGGACGCAGGCGCGTAAATAAGTTTGTTAATTGGTCCGGCGCGTACTTGTCGGACCAAATAAACTTCCTATCTAGTAGTATCAATTGAGTCTTAGTCAGCCCGAGAGTTTGGGTTGGTGAACGTACGCGCGTTGCCGCGTCGAATGACGGTTATATTGTTGCCGCTTATTGGGATGATGTAACCGGTTGCTGAAAGGATCATCTATGTCCGATAAGGATAAAACTGACACCTCAATCGAAGCCGGACGCGTTTATCCGGTATTGCCTTTGCGCGACATTGTTGCGTTTCCGGGCATGATTGTTCCGCTGTTTGTTGGCCGAGAAAAATCTGTCAAAGCGCTTGAAGAAGTTATGCGCGAAGACAAGAATATTCTGGTCGTCACGCAAAAGAGTGCTCAAGAAGACGATCCATCCACTGATGACGTTTTTGAAGTTGGCACCATTGCATCTGTTTTGCAGTTGCTCAAACTTCCTGATGGCACCGTTAAAGTGTTGATCGAAGGTATTACGCGCGCGAAAATTGAAAACTTTGTTCGAACCGACGAGTATTTTGAAGCGTCAGCTGAGCCGTTTGAGGCGGATGAGCATGATGAGATCGAAGCTGAGGCTTTGGCTCGCTCTGCAGTTTCTGAGTTTGAAAACTATGTCAAACTGAACAAAAAAATCTCTCCAGAAGTCGTGAATGCAGTTTCACAAATTGATGAGCATTCAAAACTTGCGGATACAATTGCTTCTCACTTGGCTGTCAAAATCCAAGAGAAACAAGAGATTTTGGCTATCAATTCGGTCACCGGTCGTTTGAACCGTGTTCTTGAGTTGATGGAAGGCGAAATTGGCGTGCTCCAGGTTGAGCGTCGCATCCGTACACGCGTTAAGCGTCAGATGGAAAAAACCCAGCGTGAATACTATTTGAATGAGCAAATGAAGGCCATTCAGAAGGAGTTGGGTGATTCCGAAGATGGTACCGACGAGCTGACAGAGCTCGAAGAACGCATCAACAAGACCAAACTGTCCAAAGAAGCCAAAGAGAAGGCCAATGCTGAGTTCAAAAAGCTCAAGCAGATGAGCCCGATGTCAGCTGAAGCCACAGTTGTGCGCAACTATTTGGATTGGTTGCTTGGTTTGCCTTGGGGCAAAAAGACCAAAATCAAAAAAGACCTAGTCTATGCCGATAAGGTTTTGGACCTAGAGCACTATGGCCTTGAAAAGGTCAAAGAGCGGATCATCGAATATCTTGCTGTGCAAGCGCGCACCGGCAAACTCAAAGGACCGATTCTGTGTCTTGTGGGTCCTCCAGGTGTTGGTAAGACGTCTCTCGGAAAATCTATTGCTAAGGCAACAGGTCGTGAATTTGCTCGCATGTCACTTGGTGGTGTGCGTGATGAAGCTGAGATTCGTGGTCACCGTCGGACGTACATCGGCTCCATGCCCGGTAAAGTTATTCAGTCCATGAAAAAGGTTGGCAAAGCCAATCCTTTGTTCTTGCTCGATGAGATCGACAAGATGGGCCAAGATTTCCGCGGCGATCCGTCTTCTGCGTTACTAGAAGTGCTAGATCCGGAACAAAACAGCACATTTGCGGATCATTATTTGGAAGTGGATTACGATCTTTCAGATGTGATGTTTGTGACAACGGCTAACACGCTCAACATTCCGGGTCCGTTGATGGATCGGATGGAGATCATTCGTCTATCTGGATACACAGAAGAAGAAAAAGCTGAAATCGCTGTGCGCCATTTGATTCCACAAAACCTGAAAGAACACGGGTTAAAGGAAAAAGAGGCTGAACTACCAGCAGAATCGCTTGAGTTCGTTATTCAGCGTTACACACGCGAAGCGGGTGTACGTAATCTGAAGCGTGAGATTGCGAATCTTATGCGTAAGGTTGTGAAAGAGCTGACTTTGGACAAGTCCAAGAAGTCAGTGAAGCTGGATCTCGCCAAAGTTGAAGAATATCTAGGACCACCTCGTCACCGTCATGGTGAAATAGACAAAGAACCACAAGTTGGTTTGGTCAATGGGTTGGCTTGGACGTCTGTTGGTGGTGAAATGCTGACGATCGAGGGCGTTGTTACACACGGTAAAGGCAAACGCACTGTCACGGGTAACCTAAAGGATGTGATGAAAGAATCGATTTCGGCGGCGACGACTTATGTTCGGTCACGAGCGATTGATTTTGGCATTGAACCTCCAATGTTTGATTCTCGCGACATTCACGTACACGTCCCTGAAGGCGCAACGCCTAAGGATGGTCCGTCTGCTGGTATCGGCATGGCAACAGCAATAATCTCGGTTATGACCGGTGTGGCTGTACGCAATGACGTTGCCATGACTGGTGAGATCACGCTTCGTGGTCGGGTATTGCCGATTGGTGGACTAAAAGAGAAGCTTTTGGCGGCTCTACGCGGTGGAATCAAAAAGGTCATCATCCCTGAAGAGAACGTTCGCGATCTTGTTGATGTGCCGGACATTGTGAAAGAGGGACTTGAGATTGTTCCTGTTTCTCAAATGGAAGAAGTCGTGAAGCATGCGCTTGTCGAAGAACTCAATCCAATTGAGTGGGATTTCGAAGCATATGCGGAAAGCCTAAGGAAACAGGGCGATTCGGGCGCAAACGTCACAGCGCACTAGTTTTAACTGCATCAAATTGAGTTTTGAGGCCGAGAGCGACGCTCTTGGCCTCCTTTTTTAGGTAAAACCGCCGCAAAGCACCGGATTTCCTTGCTTTGGGAACAGAATCGAAGAAATGTAATTCACGCATCTCGAGCACATAGCTCGGGTATTAGTTATAAGGATAGACCAATGAACAAAAATGATCTTGTTGCAGTTGCTGCAGATAAAGCAGGCATCACCAAAGCTGACGCCGCTGCTGCTGTTGAAGCAGTTTTCGAAGCAATCGAAGGCACATTGAAAAGCGGTGACGAAGTTCGTCTAGTTGGCTTTGGTACTTTTTCAGTATCACACCGTAAAGCAACTAAAGGCCGTAACCCGGCAACTGGCGCAGAAATCGATATCGCGGCGACAAACGTACCAAAATTCAAGCCTGGTAAGGCACTGAAAGAAGCTGTGAACAGCTAATTTCAAAATAATTGCATTTTTTTTGAGGTCCCGGTGAAAATCGGGACCTTTTTTGTTGACGTGGGCCACGTTACATCTTAAACGATGCACACCTCATTGAGAGGGCGATTAGCTCAGTTGGTAGAGCGCTTCGTTTACACCGAAGATGTCGGGAGTTCGAGTCTCTCATCGCCCACCATTCCTTTAGTTCCCCACATTCAGAAGAAAGATAGACGATGGCTTACGCCGTTGTTATCAATAATGTTTTGTTGTCTGAACACGCTCAGAGTGTGTTGGATAGCGCGTTCTTTGACGTTCCAAAAAAGAATATTCAAAAAGGTCATTTTTCAGTGATTTATTTGTTGACTTGGAACCAGATCACTTCTAAACATCGCCCATCTTCAGCGATCACATGATTGCGAACGTTGGGGGTGTAGCTCAGTTGGTTAGAGCGCTGGCCTGTCACGCCAGAGGTCGCGGGTTCGAGTCCCGTCACTCCCGCCACTTTCCCTTACATAGTTGGAAATTGGTTTTGACACTTAGGTGTCGGGGTATTTGTGACTATTTTGTATCGTCACACAGTGACCACAATGTCTCCTTCAATCCGCCTTCAAATTATCAAATGATTAACCAGCAAATATGAATTGCGGCCCTTTATAGCTGCCGTTTGTGGTTTGCTATTGAACAAGGCGTTAAGATGCCTACATCAATTTTATTGAGTTACATTTGTAGCATTGAGCCATGGAGGCCGACATGAGCGTACTTAAGAAAATTTCCGTTGCAGCACTAATGGGTGTAGCAATGACGGCAGGAGCCAGCGCGGCTGATCCTGTGACCAATTATGCAGTTGAGGCGACACCAACCTATGCGGCGCCAAGTTTTGACTGGAACCGCTATTATCTTGGTCTAAACACCTCTTACATCAACGCAGGTACCAACTATTGGGGTATCGGCGGTGTTGCAGGTATCAATATTCAAGACGGCGATATCGTTTACGGCGGTGAGCTGGAAGCAAGTGCACGCATCACTGGCGGTACTTGGAGTGGGGCTTTGTCTGAAGCGACAGTACGTGCCGGTTATCTTGTGAGCGACGACGTGCTCTTGTACGGCATTGGTGGTGGTGGCTTCAATGCGGGCACTGGCGTTGGTTTGCTGGGTGCGGGTATTGAATTTGCTGTGACACAAGATGTGACGATCGGCACTGAGTACAACTATTTGTTCAACTCGGGCGGTTCAGTCGGTCATGAAGTCGACGGCAAGGTTCGCTGGTACTTCAACTAGCAATCCTTGAGTACTAAGAATTTGGAAGCCGTCTCACCTTGAGGCGGCTTTTTTTATTCGTTCCTTAGAAGGAGGACTACGCCTGCCGGATCAGAAGTCCAACGGCCATTTCCATCTTCAATTTTTTCAAGTTCTGGTCGTTCGGGGCTTTCTAGGATTTTTAGGGCTTTTTCAGGAGAGGGTGTTGCTAATTCAAGCCAGACATCAGTTTGACTTTGGTTCGCTACTCGATCAATCCAGAGTGTCATTTCACCAAATTCAAATGCGACCGTTTCTGATGTTTTGTGTGTGACGCGCAGTCCTACTTTTTCGTCGTAAAACTTCACTGTCTCTGCCCATTTGAATGATGGAACTTTAATTGCAATGTTTTTGCCTGGCTTGATCATTGACCGCTCCTTTGACTGTGTTTGTTCGAAGATAGTTTTTTGTAGTCTTTGGTTCAATACAGGAGAGGGCGTCTTTGAGATTTCTGCAGTGCGCCAACGAATCGTAACTTCAGGAATTAGGTGAATTGTGGTCGGTTTTTAAGTTGAGTATTAAAGTCAGTTTTTATTGATATTGTTGAATTTTCTCTGCTAGGGACCATTTTTCCTATAAAGATGAGGTGGGACACTATTTCCTCTTGAAACGTGGAAATTGCTACGTTAAGCCGTAGCAACAATGATTTGGGCCGAATTATGTCTTCTGTCCATGCATGTAAGTTCCCAGACCGGGTTTCCGGTCACCACTAAAGGCAAAGCAATTATGAACGAATTGCTCCTCGACTATCTGCCTGTGATTATCTTTATCGGGCTTTCTGCCGTTATCGGCTTAGCGCTATTGGTTGCGCCATTTATCATCGCTGTTAAAAATCCAGATCCTGAAAAAGTGTCGGCCTACGAATGTGGTTTTGATGCTTTTGATGATGCGCGTATGAAATTTGATGTGCGCTTTTATTTGGTGGCGATCCTATTCATCATCTTCGATTTGGAAGTTGCATTCCTGTTCCCTTGGGCCGTTGCGTTCAAGAGCGTTGGATGGTTCGGCTTTTGGTCAATGATGATGTTCTTGGCCGTTTTGACCATCGGCTTTGTATATGAATGGAAGAAAGGGGCGTTGGAATGGGATTAGAAACTAATTCTACTCTGGTTGCTCAACAACCAAAGGGCATTATTGACCCTAAGACTGGCAAGCCTGTTGGAGCGAATGATCCGTTCTTCCTAGACATAAATGACCAGTTGGCTGACAAAGGCTTCTTGGTTACCAGTACCGATGATTTGATCAACTGGGCCCGTACAGGCTCACTCATGTGGATGACGTTCGGTCTTGCATGTTGCGCTGTTGAGATGATGCAAATGTCGATGCCACGTTATGACTGTGAGCGCTTTGGTTTTGCCCCTCGTGGTTCACCTCGACAATCAGACGTTATGATTGTTGCGGGTACGCTGACCAACAAAATGGCGCCAGCACTTCGTAAAGTTTACGATCAGATGCCAGAGCCTCGCTATGTGATCTCAATGGGTTCATGTGCAAACGGTGGCGGTTATTACCATTATTCTTATTCTGTTGTACGCGGTTGTGACCGGGTCGTTCCTGTAGACATTTATGTCCCAGGTTGCCCCCCAACTGCTGAAGCTTTGTTGTACGGCGTCTTGCTGTTGCAAAAGAAGCTTCGTCGTACCGGCACAATTGAGCGATAGGTCGGCATGATGGACACAACACTTGTAGACTTGGGCGAATACATCGAAGCAAAGTTGGGAGAAGCAATTCTTTCAACTTCAATGACTTTCGGTGAGCTAACGCTAAATGTGACACGCGACAGTATTGTTGAGGTGACACGTTTCCTTAAAGAAGACAGTCAATGTCAGTTCGCCTGCTTTATTGATGCTTGTGGCGTCGATTACCCTCAGCGCGCCGAACGGTTTGACGTTGTCTATCACTTCCTAAGCCCAACGCAGAACACTCGCATTCGCGTAAAGCTAACAACAGATGAGCGCACTCCGGTGCAGTCGATCTGTGAAGTTTTCCCAGGCGCGGATTGGTTCGAGCGAGAAGCATACGACATGTACGGCATTTTCTTCGTTGGTCACCCTGATCTTCGTCGTTTGCTCACTGATTATGGCTTTGAAGGTTATCCTTTGCGTAAAGACTTCCCAGTCTCTGGCTTTGTTGAAGTTCGTTACAGTGAAGAACAGCGCCGCGTTGTTTATGAGCCAGTGAAATTGGCTCAAGAATTCCGCTCATTTGATTATCTCTCACCTTGGGAAGGCGCTGAGTATGTGCTTCCTGGTGATGAAAAAGCGCAGGGCTGAGGTTAGTTATGGCAGAAGCTCAGGTAAGAAATTTTAACATCAACTTTGGCCCGCAGCACCCGGCTGCGCACGGCGTGTTGCGTCTTGTTCTTGAACTTGATGGCGAAGTTGTTGAACGGTGCGATCCACACATTGGTTTGTTGCACCGTGGTACAGAGAAACTAATCGAACAGAAAACATATTTGCAGGCGATACCTTATTTCGATCGTTTGGACTATGTGGCACCGATGAACCAAGAGCATGCATTTGCTCTGGCAATTGAAAAGATGATGGACATTAAAGTGCCTCGTCGTGGTCAATTGATCCGTGTGCTTTATTCTGAAATCGGTCGTATCCTAAACCACCTCCTAAATATCACGACACAAGCTCTTGACGTTGGCGCGCTTACGCCTCCGCTTTGGGGCTTTGAAGAGCGTGAAAAATTGATGGTGTTTTACGAACGCGCTTGTGGTGCACGTTTGCACGCTGCTTACGTTCGCCCAGGTGGTGTTCACCAAGATTTGCCAAATGAACTAATTGATGACATCGAAGCCTGGTGTGATCCGTTCCTTGAAGTTTGTGATGACATTGAAGGTCTTTTGACCAACAACCGTATTTTCAAACAGCGTAACGTGGACATTTGTAATGTGTCATTGGACGATGCATGGGAATGGGGTTTCTCTGGTGTGATGGTTCGTGGTTCTGGTGCTAAATGGGATCTGCGGAAATCGCAGCCATATGAGTGCTACGAAGAAATGGAATTTGATATTCCTGTCGGCAAAAATGGCGATTGTTATGATCGTTATTTGTGCCGCATGGAAGAGATGCGTGAATCAATTCGCATCATGAAACAATGTATCGACAAGCTTCGCGCGCCAGACGGTCAGGGCCCTGTATCATCTACTGATGGTAAAGTTGTTCCACCTAAACGTGGCGAGATGAAACAGTCGATGGAAGCACTTATTCATCACTTCAAACTCTACACTGAAGGCTACAAAGTGCCTGAAGGCGAAGTTTACGCATGTGTTGAAGCGCCTAAGGGCGAGTTCGGTGTGTTCCTTGTTTCTGATGGTTCAAACAAACCCTATCGCTGTAAAATTCGGGCACCTGGTTTCTCGCATTTGTCCGCGATGGATTTCCTTTGTAAAGGCTACATGCTTGCTGACGTTTCAGCGATCATTGGTACCCTTGATATCGTATTTGGTGAGGTGGACCGTTAATGTCAGTTCGTCGTCTCGCAGAAGAACAAGTGCAGCCTGAGAGCTTTGCTTTTAATACTGCAAACAAAAAGTGGGCTAAAACCACTATTGCTAAATATCCAAAGGGTCGTCAGCAGTCTGCTGTCATTCCTTTGCTTATGCGTGCACAAGACCAAGATGGTTGGGTGACTAAGAAATGTATCGAGCATGTCGCAGACATGTTGGACATGCCTTATATCCGTGCCCTTGAAGTTGCGACATTCTATACGCAATTCCAGTTGAAGCCTGTTGGCACAAAAGCTCACATCCAAGTTTGTGGCACGACACCATGTATGTTGCGCGGCTCGGATGAGCTGATCAAAATCTGTAAGAATAAGATCAACGCGAAGCCTTTTGAGCTCAACAAAGAAGGCACATTGTCTTGGGAAGAAGTTGAGTGTCAGGGTGCATGTGTAAATGCACCAATGATTATGGTGTTTAAAGACACCTATGAAGATCTGACGCCTGAACGGTTCGAAGAAATCATCGATGAATTTGAAGCAGGCAAGGACGTTAAGACCGGCCCTCAGGTTGATCGCGTGTTCTCTGCACCCGAAGGTGGCGCAGTTACACTGACTGAAGTACCTGCGAAACGCGCTGCGTCTAAGAAGCCTGCTGCTAAAAAACCAGCGGCTAAAGCAAAGGCTGCCCCGGCTGCGAAAACTAAAGCTGCTGCAAAGCCTGCTGCCAAAAAGGCGCTAGCAAAGAAAGTTGCACCTAAGCCTGCTGCAAAAGCGGCTCCCAAAGGTGATGTGTTGTTTGCGGTACCTGCAGGTGACAAAGATGATTTGAAACTGATCTCTGGTGTTGGGCCAGTGTTGGAGGGCAAATTGAATGCTCTTGGCATCACCCAATTCTCTCAGGTCGCTAAATTCACAAAGAAGCAAATTGCGGAAGTAGACGATCGATTGAGCTTTAAAGGCCGTATCGAGCGTGACGACTGGAAAGCCCAAGCCAAGGCATTGGCTAAGGGTGGCGCAGAAGAGTACCGCAAAGTTTTCGGTAAGGATCCACGCTAATGGCTAACAAGATTATGGGCATCGAAATGAATGTCAAAAACATCTTGATCGCAATTGCGTTCATGGTTGTTACATCGATTGTTATTCGCATCATCGGCATGTTTGCAGTTTTGCTAACTACCGGCATCCTGGGCATGCTGATTAGCGCTGCTGTTGGCTTGGTATTGTTCGCAGCTTATATGCGGGGGCGCTAAGATATGTTGTCAGATCAAGACCGCATTTTTACAAACCTATACAACCAAGGTGATTGGGGCCTGAAAGGGGCTCAAAGCCGTGGTTCATGGTCGCAAACCAAAAGCTTTATCGACAAAGGTCGTGACTGGATCACTGAAGAAGTGAAATCGTCTGGCCTGCGTGGTCGTGGTGGTGCTGGTTTCCCAACAGGTCTTAAATGGTCATTTATGCCAAAAGTGAACGACGGTCGTCCTCACTATTTGGTTGTGAATGCCGATGAATCTGAGCCGGGTACATGTAAAGACCGCGAAATCATGCGCCACGACCCGCACCATTTGGTGGAAGGTTGTTTGTTGGCTGCACGCGCAATGGACGCTCATGCTGCATATATTTATGTGCGTGGGGAGTTCGTTCGTGAACGCGAAAATCTACAAGCTGCGGTTGATCAGGCTTATGAAGCCAATTTGATCGGCAAGAATAACGTGCACGGCTGGGACATGGAAATCATCGTCCATCACGGCGCAGGCGCTTATATCTGCGGTGAAGAAACTGCTTTGCTGGAAAGTCTTGAAGGCAAAAAAGGCCAACCTCGTTTGAAGCCTCCGTTTCCTGCTGGAATGGGCCTTTATGGTTCACCAACAACAGTGAACAACGTTGAGTCTATAGCGGTTGTGCCTGAAATCTTGCGCCGTGGCGGTTCATGGTTTGCGGGTCTTGGCCGTGAAAACAACACTGGTTCAAAATTGTTCTGTGTTTCTGGTCACGTAAACACGCCTGCAACATTTGAAGAAGAAATGGGCATCACATTTGGCGAGTTGATCGACAAGCATTGCGGTGGCATCCGCGGTGGTTGGGATAACTTGTTAGCGGTTATTCCTGGTGGTTCTTCTGTTCCATGTGTGCCGGGCCATAAAATGCGCGATGCAGTTATGGACTTTGACGGTCTTCGTGAAGTTGGCTCATCATTGGGTACAGCTGCTGTGATCGTCATGGACAACTCTACAGACATTATTCGCGCCATTGCTCGCCTATCTGCTTTTTATAAGCATGAGAGCTGCGGTCAGTGTACGCCTTGTCGTGAGGGCACCGGTTGGATGTCACGCGTTATGGAGCGCATGGTACGCGGCGAAGCGCAAAAACGTGAAATCGACATGCTGTTTGAAGTTACTAAACAGGTTGAGGGTCACACAATTTGTGCGCTTGGCGATGCTGCGGCATGGCCGATCCAAGGTCTTATCAAGAATTTCCGCCCTGTAATCGAAGAGCGGATTGATCAATATACACACAATGCCAAAGAGGATGGGGCTGTTCCATCCGTTGCAGCGGAATAGGCGGCAAGCATGGCCAATATTAAAGTCGACGGACAGGAAATCGAAGTACCCGACCATTACACCCTGATGCAGGCGTGTGAGGAAGCGGGCGCGGAAGTTCCTCGTTTTTGTTACCACGAAAGACTATCTGTGGCGGGCAACTGCCGTATGTGTCTGGTTGAAGTGAAGGGCGGGCCGCCAAAGCCAGCTGCTTCTTGCGCCATGAGTGTGCGCGATCTTCGTCCGGGGCCAAACGGTGAAGCACCTGAAGTGTTCACAAACACGCCGATGGTCAAAAAGGCACGTGAAGGTGTGATGGAGTTCTTGCTCATCAATCACCCTTTGGATTGCCCAATTTGCGACCAAGCTGGTGAGTGTGACCTTCAAGACCAAGCCATGGCTTACGGTGTAGATAGTTCTCGTTACCAAGAAAACAAGCGCGCAGTTGAAGACAAATACATCGGTCCATTGGTGAAAACCATTATGACCCGTTGCATTCACTGTACCCGTTGCGTGCGTTTTACAACGGAAGTGGCAGGCATTTCTGAGCTTGGCCTTATTGGTCGCGGTGAAGATGCTGAAATCACCACATATCTTGAACAGGCGATGACCTCTGAACTTCAAGGCAATGTGATTGATCTTTGCCCAGTTGGTGCTTTGACTTCTAAGCCTTACGAATTTACGGCCCGTCCGTGGGAATTGACCAAAACAGAGAGCATCGACGTGATGGACGCTGTTGGTTCAAACATCCGCGTTGATAGCCGTGGTCGCGAAGTGATGCGGATTATGCCGCGGATCAACGAGGCGGTGAACGAAGAGTGGATTTCAGACAAGTCTCGTTTCATCTGGGATGGTTTGAAATCACAGCGTCTTGATAAGCCATACGTGAAGAAGGGCAAACGCCTTCAAGCTTCGAGCTGGAATGATGCTTTTGCAGCTGTAGCACGTGCGGTCAAAAAAACGTCTGCTGACAAAATTAGCGCCATTGCTGGTGATGTTGCAGGTGTTGAAGAAATGTTCGCTCTTAAAGGCATCATGAACAACCTTGGTTCTAAGAACCTTGATTGTCGTCCTGCTGGTTCAGCCTTGAACCCAGCAAATGGCCGCGCGAGCTACATCTTTAATGCGGGTATCGACGGTATCGAAGAAGCTGACGCGATTTTGATCATTGGTTCGAATCCACGCAAAGAAGCTGCAATTCTGAATGCACGCATTCGCAAAGCATGGCGCGCAACAGGGATGCCGATTGCTGTAATTGGCGATCAAGCTGACCTTAAGTTCGATTACGAATATCTTGGTGCAGGCGTTGAAAGCGTTGCAGCAGTTGCTGCTGGCGACGTTAAATTCGCTAAAGCGCTCAAGAAAGCCAAACGACCGTTGATCATTGTAGGCGAGGGTGCCGTTACTGGCACTGCTGGCAAAGACGTTCTTGCCCTTGCAGCAAGCATTGCGAAAGACAATGGAGCTCTGAGTGCGGATTGGAATGGTTTTGCTGTTCTACACAATGCTGCATCACGTGTTGGCGGTCTTGATGTTGGTTTCGTTCCAGAAAAAGGTGGTCTAGACCGCAAAGCAATCGACGCAGCAGCCGCTAAAGGTGAACTGGACGTTGTCTTCTTGCTTGGTGCAGACAATCTAGATGCGACGAAGTATGAGAACGCGTTTGTGGTTTATATCGGATCACACGGTGATGTTGGCGCGCACATGGCGGATGTTATCCTGCCGGGCGTTACATATACCGAGAAGAACGCAACTTATGTGAACACAGCAGGTCTGGTGCAACGCACGAGCCGCGCTGTGTTTGGTCCAGGTGATGCAAAAGAAGATTGGGCCATCCTTCGCGCTCTTTCTGCGCACTTGGGTGAAGCGTTGGCGTTTGATAATTTGAGTGAACTTCGTTCGGCTTTAAGTGCACAACATCCGCACATGGCACGAATCGAAGCGCCTGCTCAAGAAGATGCCACTAAAGTTGAGAAATTGGCGAAAATTCCTGCCAAGATCAAAACAAGTGCACTTCATTCGCCAGTTAATGATTTTTACCTCACCAACCCGATTGCTCGCGCATCAGCTGTTATGGCCGAATGTTCGCAGTTGGCAGCTGATGGCATAAAAGAGGCAGCGGAGTAGAATTATGTGGGATTGGATACTCCTAGCATTGGATTATTTGCTCGGCGCACCGATTTTGGGCCTTGGCACAGAAGTTGGTTTCGTCTGGAAGGCACTGTTGCTTCTTGTAGCGCTGTTGATCTTCGTTGCTTACTATCTTCTTGCCGACCGTAAGATTTGGGCTGCTGTTCAAATTCGTCGCGGACCGAACGTGGTTGGTCTCTTTGGTTTGTTCCAAAGTTTTGCCGATCTATTGAAGTTTGTCTTCAAAGAGCCTGTAATCCCTGCTGGTGCTGACAAGGTATTGTTCCTTCTCGCGCCGCTGATCACGGTTCTTGTTGCTCTTGCCGCTTGGGTGGTTATTCCGCTTGATGATGGTTGGGCATTGGCAAACCTAAACGTTGGCGTGCTTTACGTTTTGGCTGTTTCGTCGCTTGGTGTATACGGCGTGATCATTGGTGGTTGGGCTTCAAACTCGAAGTACCCATTCCTTGGTGCTCTTCGTTCAGCTGCACAGATGGTGTCTTACGAAGTTTCAATCGGCTTCGTGATCATCACGGTATTGCTTTGTGTTGGTTCGCTGAACTTGAACGATATCATCATTGCACAGCGTGATATGGGCCTCGCTCATATGTTGGGTGTGCCTTGGATTTCATTCCTAAACTGGTTCTGGTTGCCACTGTTCCCAATGTTCGTGATTTTCTTTATCTCAGCATTGGCCGAAACAAACCGCCCTCCATTCGACCTTCCGGAAGCGGAGAGTGAATTGGTTGCTGGCTTCATGGTTGAATATGGCTCAACTCCATACATGATGTTCATGCTCGGCGAGTATGTGGCGATTGTGTTGATGTGCGCTATGACTGCGATCTTGTTTATGGGCGGCTGGTTGCCTCCTTTGGATATCGCGCCGTTCAACTGGGTTCCAGGTATGGTCTGGTTCATCATCAAAACAAGCATGGTCTTCTTCATGTTTGCTATGGTGAAAGCAATGGTTCCACGTTATCGCCATGACCAATTGATGCGTCTTGGTTGGAAAGTATTCTTGCCCATTTCAATCGTAATGATCTTCGCAGTTGCCTTCACTCTTCAGCTTACGGGCTGGGGTTGGCACGGCGGCGTGGCTTAAGGGGAACAAAGATGCGATTTATACAGTTTCTCGATGCAATGCTTCTTAGAGAGTTCGTTTCAACGTTCTTTCTAACGATGCGTTATTTCTTCAAACCAAAGCCAACGATCAATTATCCGTTTGAAAAAGGATATGTGAGCCCACGTTTCCGCGGGGAGCACGCTTTACGTCGTTATCCAAACGGTGAAGAACGCTGCATTGCTTGTAAGTTGTGCGAAGCGATTTGCCCTGCACAAGCAATTACAATTGAAGCCGGCCCACGTCAGAACGATGGTACACGTCGTACCGTTCGTTATGACATCGATATGGTCAAATGCATTTACTGCGGTTTCTGTCAGGAAGCTTGTCCGGTTGATGCGATCGTAGAAGGTCCAAACTTCGAGTTTGCCACTGAAACGCGCGAAGAGCTTTATTTCGACAAAGATAAGCTTTTGGAAAATGGCGATCGTTGGGAACGTGAAATCGCGGCCAACCTCGACGCCGATGCGGCATATCGATAGGAACAGATTATGACTTTAGAACTTGCTTTTTTCTATCTGTTCTCCGCCATCGCAATCTTTAGTGCGGTGATGGTGATTTCATCACGCAACCCAGTTCACTCTGTGTTGTTCTTGATTTTGGCATTCGTCAACGGAGCAGGGATCTTTATGCTCGCAGGCGCTGAATTCCTCGCATTGTTGCTCATCGTTGTTTACGTGGGCGCTGTGATGGTTCTGTTCTTGTTCGTTGTGATGATGCTTGATGTTGATTTCGCCCAGCTGAGACAGGGCATTCTTCAATATGCGCCAATCGGTGCAATGGTTGGCGGTTTGCTGCTCATTGAATTGATAATGGTTGCAGGTTCATTCCTGGTAACTCCGGAAGTTGCAGCAAGTAGCGCAGTTCCGTTTGTTGAAGGCATGAGCAACACTGAAGCGTTGGGCAATGTGCTTTACACTCGCTACGTCTACCTGTTCGAAGCTGCTGGCCTAATTCTGCTGGTTGCGATGATTGGTGCGATTGTTTTGACGTTGCGTCATAAACCTCACGCACGCCGTCAAGATGTGGCAATGCAAGTTGGACGTAAGCGCGAAGATGCAGTGGAAGTTGTATCTGTTGAAAGCGGCAAAGGGATTTAATCGGGGACTCAAATGATACCAGTAATTCCACTAGGTCATTTTTTGACCGTCGCAGCCATACTCTTCACACTTGGTGTACTTGGCATTTTCCTAAACCGGAAAAATGTCATCATCATCTTGATGTCTGTTGAGCTGATCCTATTGGCCGTTAACATCAACTTCGTTGCATTTAGCGCGCATCTACAAGATCTGTCGGGGCAAGTATTTGCTCTGATGATTTTGACAGTTGCCGCAGCTGAAGCCGCGATTGGTTTGGCGATCCTTGTGGTCTTTTATCGTAACAAAGGTTCCATCGCTGTAGACGATGTGAACGTGATGAAGGGTTAAGGGGCATGAACCAAACGCTTCTTCAATTTATTGTCTTTTTCCCATTGTTGGGTGCATTGGTTGCTGGCCTGTTTGGTCGACAAATCGGTCACCGGACAGCGGAGATTTTGACATCAACGTTTCTAGTGCTCGCAGCGCTGTTTTCTTGGATTGTATTCCTACAGTGGACTTTGGGTGGCAGCGATGCTGGTCATGGCGCTTCACATGGTTCGGATGCAGATCACGGGTTTGCAGCGGCTGAGTCAGTTAAGATTGTATTGTTTGATTGGATCAGCACAGCTGGTCTAGATCTTAAGTGGATGATCCGTGTTGATACGCTAACAGCGGTTATGTTGGTGGTTGTGACAACGGTATCTAGCTTGGTTCACGTCTATTCAATCGGCTACATGAGTGAAGATCCTTCACGTTCTCGCTTCTTTGCGTACCTTTCACTGTTCACATTCGCGATGTTGATGCTTGTGACAGCTGACAACTTCTTGCAAATGTTCTTTGGCTGGGAAGGCGTGGGTGTTGCTTCTTACTTGCTGATTGGCTTCTGGTACAAAAAGCCAAGTGCAAATGCGGCGGCGATGAAAGCCTTTATCGTCAACCGTGTTGGTGACTTTGGTTTCGTGCTTGGTATCTTTGCTGCATTCATGATGCTTGGGTCATTGGACTTTGACACAGCGTTCGCACACATTGGCGACATGGAAGGCAAGACATTCTCGTTCCTTTGGGGACAATGGGATGTAATGACAGTGATCTGTTTGTTGTTGTTCCTTGGTGCGATGGGTAAGTCAGCTCAATTCTTGCTACACACTTGGCTACCAGATGCGATGGAAGGGCCGACACCTGTGTCTGCTTTGATCCACGCAGCGACAATGGTGACAGCTGGTGTGTTTATGGTAGCTCGCTTCTCTCCAATGTTTGAAGCATCAGAAGTTGCCACAACAGTAGTGATCTACGTTGGCGCAATTACAGCGATCTTCGCGGCATCTGTTGGCTTGGTTCAAAACGACATTAAACGTGTGATCGCTTATTCTACCTGTTCCCAGCTTGGTTATATGTTTGTGGCCTTGGGCGTTGGTGCTTATTCTGCTGGTGTGTTCCACTTGTTCACACACGCATTCTTTAAAGCGCTATTGTTCTTAGGCGCGGGCTCTGTGATCCACGCTATGCACCACGAGCAAGACATGCGCAAAATGGGCGGTATCAAAGACAAAATCCCAGTAACTTACTGGATGATGATGATTGGTACATTGGCACTTACAGGTGTTGGTATTCCTTTGACTGAAATCGGTTTCGCCGGCTTCTTCTCAAAAGACAGCATCATTGAAGCTGCTTACGGCGCACACTCGGCTGCTGGCAATTTCGCATTCTGGTCACTTGTGATCGCTGCTTTGTTCACAAGCTTCTACTCTTGGCGCCTAGTGCACCTTACATTCCACGGCAAAACACGTGCATCTGAAGAAACATTCAGCCATGCGCATGAAAGCCCGATGGTCATGTTGGTTCCTTTGTTTGTTCTTGCTGCAGGAGCCGTACTTTCTGGTTACCTTTGGTTTGATAGCTTCTTTGGTCATGCTGATCATGTTGAGCATTTCTTCAAAGGCGCCTTGGTTGTTGATGCACATGTAATTGATGCTGCTCACCACGTTCCATTGTGGGTGAAGTTTTCGGCAACGGCGGCAATGATCATTGGCTTCTTGGTCGCTTGGTTGTTCTACATCGTGAAGCCAAGTATTCCAAAAGACCTCGCGAAAGAGCACTCTGGCCTTTACGCCTTCTTGCTCAACAAATGGTACATCGACGAACTTTATGACTTCTTGTTTGTCCGCCCTGCGAAATGGGTTGGCACTGCTGTTTGGCGTGGCTTCGACGATTGGCTGATTGACGACAAGATTATTGGTGGCATTTCACGTCGTGTGAAAGGCGTTACTGAGCAAGTTGTCAAACTTCAGTCCGGCTATCTTTATCACTACGCGTTGGCGATGCTTGTTGGCGTTGCAGCGCTAATAACCTGGGCGATTGCTGCAGGGGGCCTACTAGGATGAATATCATAAACAACAACATCCTCACGATCCTTACGTTCCTGCCACTTGTTGGTGTGTTCTTTGTTTTGATCGTTCCTGGCAATGATGCTTTGGCGAAGAACAACATTCGCTATATCGCACTAGCAACAACTACAGTGACCTTTGTTTTTTCATTGGTTATGTGGGCGATGTTCGATGCGACAAGTCCTGGGTTCCAATTTGTTCAAGACCATAAGTGGCTTGGCGATGTAATTGGTTATCGTATGGGTGTGGATGGGATATCGATCCTCTTCATCGTTCTGTCTGCATTGCTTATGCCTTTCTGTGTGCTTGCGAGCTGGGAAAGCGTTCAGGTTCGCGTCAAAGAATACATGGTTGCATTCCTAATTCTGGAATTCCTGATGATCGGCGTATTCGCTACGCTTGATCTAGCCATGTTCTATGTCTTCTTTGAAGGTGGCTTGATCCCAATGTTCTTGATCATTGGTATCTGGGGTGGCAAGAAACGCGTACAGGCGAGCTATAAGTTCTTCTTCTATACATTCACTGGCTCTGTTCTGATGCTATTGGCCATCATGGCCATGTACTGGCAAGCTGGTACAACTGACATCGCACAGCTTCTAAATTTCGAGTTTACTCGAGAAGCGCAGATGTGGTTATGGATTGCATTTTTTGCATCGTTCGCGATCAAAATGCCAATGTGGCCATTTCACCGCTGGTTACCTGAAGCGCACGTTGAAGCGCCAACAGCTGGTTCTGTCATTTTGGCGGCGATCTTGTTGAAAATGGGCGGCTACGGTTTCCTACGTTTCTCATTGCCAATGTTCCCTGAGGCTTCTGCATACTTTGCGGACTTCGTTTTCTTCCTATCGGTGGCAGCGATCATTTTGACTTCGCTTGTGGCTTTGGTTCAAGACGATATCAAAAAGCTAATTGCTTACTCTTCTGTGGCGCATATGGGCTTTGTGACCATGGGTATCTTTGCTGCAAACGAGTTGGCGGTGCAGGGTGCGATCTTCCAAATGATCTCACACGGTATCGTTTCTGGTGCGCTCTTTTTGAGCGTCGGCGTGATCTACGATCGTATGCATACACGTGAAATCGCTGCGTATGGCGGTCTTGTTGAGCGTATGCCTAAATATGCTTTTGCTTTCATGATCTTCACAATGGCGAACGTTGGTCTGCCAGGTACAAGTGGGTTTGTAGGCGAATTCCTTATTTTGATCGGCGTATTCCAAGTCAATACATGGGTGGCATTTGGTGCCGCAACTGGCGTGATCCTTTCTGCGGCATATGCGCTGTGGTTGTATCGCCGGGTCGTATTTGGTGCGCTAACAAAAGAATCTTTGAAATCAATGATGGATCTAAGTCCACGCGAAATGGCGGTTATCTTCCCGCTGATCGTTTTGACTATTCTGTTCGGTTTCTATCCGGCGCCAATTTTGGATGCGACTGCCGTATCCGTTGAGGCACTGGTCACACATTATAACGCAGGCCTAGGACAGGTCAGTGCGCTCGTTGACGTAGCGCACTAGGAGGAACTAATGGTATCTGATCTAACAAGTTTTGGTGCTCTTGCTCCCGCTTTTCCAGAGTTGGTGCTTGCACTAGGTGCGATCGTTCTTCTGATGCTTGGCGCTCTTGGCGGCAAGTCGATGAACACCGTTATCGTTGGTGTCGCGATTGGCCTGTTGGCTGTAACTGCGGTTTTGGTTGGTCTTCACCCAGCTGAAGGTGAACTGTTCAACGGCGCATTTATTCAAGACGGCTTTGCACGCTACATGAAAGTGTTGGTGCTAACAGGTTCTGCTTTTGCATTGATCCTGTCCGTTTCAACTGCGAGCGATCACAACCTCAATAAGTTTGAGTATCCAGTTTTGGTTATCCTAGCTTCATTGGGCATGTTGATGATGATTTCAGCTAATGACCTGATTTCATTGTACATCGGTCTTGAGCTTCAATCGTTGTCACTATATGTCATCGCGGCTTTCAAGCGTGACAGCGGTCGCGCTACGGAAGCTGGCTTGAAGTACTTCGTGCTTGGCGCATTGTCTTCAGGCATGCTGCTTTACGGTGCTTCGATGGTTTATGGCTTCACTGGTCAGACACAAATTGGCGAAATCGCTAAAGTGATTTCACTGGGTGAACCTTCACTTGGTTTGATTGTGGGTCTTGTGTTTTTGCTTGCTGGTCTTGCTTTCAAAATCTCAGCAGTTCCATTCCACATGTGGACGCCAGATGTTTATGAGGGTGTTCCAACACCTGTTACTGCTTTCTTTGCATCAGCGCCCAAAGTTGCTGCAATGGCTTTGTTCATCCGTATCGTATTCGGAACGTTTGAGCCAATCGCCAAAGATTGGCAACAAATTGTGATCTTCCTATCGATTGCATCCATGGTATTGGCAGCGTTTGCAGCTATTGGTCAGAAGAAGCTCAAGCGTTTGATCGCTTACTCTTCGATTGGTCACGTTGGTTTCGCACTGGTTGGTCTTTCTGCAGGTTCGCAAATCGGTGTTGAAGGTGTTGCTGTGTACATGGCGATTTACCTGACGATGACGATCGGCCTATTTGCTTGTATTTTGGCGCTACGAACTGACCAAGGTTACGTTGAAGACATTTCAGACTTAGCTGGCATCGCGCAAACTAAACCATTTGTTGCTGCTGGTATGGCGATCATCATGTTTTCATTGATTGGTCTACCGCCATTGGCTGGTTTCTTTGCGAAGTGGCAAGTGTTCCTTGCAGCGATTGAAGCGCAGTTGTTCGTGCTTGCTGTAATTGGTGTTCTTGCCAGCGCGGTTAGTGCATTCTATTACCTTCGCGTTGTACGTACGATGTACTTTGACGAACCAAACCGCTCATTCTTGAACACACCTAGAGAGCTTAACTTTGTGATCGCGCTAACAGGTGCATTGATCCTGAGTTATTACCTCACTGTCGGTGGATTTGTGACTGACGTTGCTGGAGCAGCTGCAAGCAGCTTGTTCTAACTTGGTTTCATTAGGCGAAAAGGCAGCGCAACTCGGCTTTCAACTCGAGCATGTTGAAACAATAGGTTCAACAAGTACGCAGTTGATGCAGGATGCGCTCGCCGGCGTGACGGGCCCCAAGTGGCTAGTCGCAGACGAACAAGTGGATGGAAAAGGCCGTAGAGGCCGCCACTGGAACTCGCCCAAGGGCAATCTTTATTCCTCTTTGTTGCTGAATGACCCTGCGCCATCTGAGAAGATCGCGCAGCTTTCTTTTGTTCTGGCATTGGCCTTGCGCGATGCTGTGATGGCAGTTTCTGTAGTTGGGCAAGGCCCAACATCTGAAGAAGTTGAAGTGAAGTGGCCTAATGATCTGATGATCAGAGGCAAAAAGTGCGCAGGCTTGTTACTCGAAGGTGGCCTTAAAGGGCAAGCAAGGTTCGTTGTGATTGGCTTGGGCGTGAACATTGTTTCTCATCCCGAAAAGTCGAACCACCCAGCGAGCAATTTAACCGATTTGGGGATTAGCACATCCACAGAACATTTCTTTCCATTCTTGAGTGATGCTATCGCTCAACGATTGGAGCAATGGGCCATGGGGCAGGGATTTGCGCAAATCCGTGCGGACTGGCTTGCCCATGCATTCAAGATGGGCCAAGACATGCGTATCAACACCAGCACAGAGAGCTATATTGCCCGTCTGGATGGTGTTGATGAAAGCGGCAGCCTGTTGGTTGATTACATGGGCCGTTCGCGCACAATTACCGCGGGAGAAATTTTCCCGCTCGATATTCAAACTGGAAGCAGTGATTAATGAGCGACCAATTGGTCTTTATCCCCTTAGGTGGGGTCGGCGAAATCGGCATGAATTTTGGACTATACGGCTATGGTGCGCCTGATCGGCGCAAGTGGTTGATTGTTGATTGTGGCCTTACGTTTGCCAAGCCTGACTTGCCGGGCATCGATTTGATCATGCCAGACATTCGTTTCCTAGAAGACGAAGTTGATCACATTGAAGGTTTGGTGCTTACCCATGCACACGAAGATCACTATGGCGCATTGCTGGATCTTTGGCCTTATCTGGAGTGCCAGGTCTATGCGACGCCTTTTGCCAAGGCGATGACACAGTCTAAGGCGCGTTCAAACAATTTTGTCGACAATATCCCAATCACAACCGTGAAGCCGGGTGCAAAATTTAAAGTGGGACCGTTTTCACTAGAAATGATCAATGTTTCTCACTCTATTCCTGAGAGCTGCTCGCTTTACATTGAGACTGACGCTGGTCGTGTATTACACACAGGTGACTGGAAATTGGACCCATCTCCAGTTGGCAACGATAAGACTGACGAGAAACGTTTCCGCGAGCTGGGCGAAGACAGTCGTCCACTTGCGATTGTCGGCGACAGCACAAATGCCGTGCGTGAAGGCAGTAGCCCGGGTGAGGGTGAAGTTGCGGATACCTTGTATGATCTGATTGCTGATGCGCCAGAGCGTGTTGCTGTGACGATCTTTGCGTCTAACGTTGGTCGCATGATCTCAATCGCACGTGCTGCTCAAAAAGCTGACCGTCACGTTGTTGCTGCAGGGCGATCCGTTCATAATGTGAGTGAAATTGCGCGTGACCTTGGCATGATGGAAGGGCTTGAGCCTTTTCTTGATCAAGACGCTTACGGGTACCTGCCGCGCGAAAAGGTCGTTCTGATTTGTACGGGGTCGCAGGGCGAGAGCCGAGCGGCCATGGCCCGCATTGCCAGAGATGATCATCCTATGATTACCTTAGCTAAGGGCGATCGTGTGATTTTTTCTTCGAAGGCAATTCCGGGAAATGAGCGCGATGTTGGTGACATTCAGAACATGTTGATCAACCAGGGCGTTGAAATCATAACTGACAAAGACGCTTTGGTTCACGTTTCAGGCCACCCACGGAAAGACGAGCTTCGTCAGCTATATGAATGGACAAAGCCGAATACGCTTGTTCCAGCGCACGGTGAAGCATTGCACCTGAATGAACACCTCAAGTTTGGTCGTGAGTTGGGCATTGAAAACTGCATGAGCGCTCGCAATGGCGATATGGTTCAGCTCTATCCAACGCCAGAAGTTCGCAAAGGTGAAGTGCCAAGCGGACGTGTGTATTTGGATGGTGATATTCTATGTCAGCCAGATGAAAGCGGTGTTCGTGAACGCCGACGTCTTGCACATGCTGGAACGATAAATGTTTCAATTTGTTTGAACGGCAAAGGGCAGATTAGCTCTGGACCTGAACTCGAACTTGTCGGATTGCCACAGTTTGTGGACGAAGACGGTGACTTTAATGAAGTTGTTGTTGATGCCATTCGTAGCGTGATGAAATCGCTGCCGGGTAAAAAACGGTCTGATAAGTCAGCGGTTAGCGAAGCGATCCGTCGTGCTGTAAGGTCTGAAGTCAATCAACTTTGGGGCAAAAAGCCTCATGTAAAGATTTTCGTTCACCGCGTATAGTTGAGCGGATAGGGGAATTTCATGGGTATTTTGGTATCGTTCGCATTGTACTTTGTTTTGTGGTGGCTTTGCCTGTTTATCGCACTACCAATCGGAGTGAAGTCTGCACATGAGGCAGGAGAACAGGTGGAAGCCGGTAACGAACCTGGTGCTCCTTTGCAACCAAAGCTCTGGCACAAGATGGCGTTAGCCTCTGTGCTTGCTTTGATTTTGCTGTTTATTGTGCGCTATTTCTTGGCGAGTGAATGGCTAATCAACTACTGGAATTAACTCCAACAAACCTTTGATTAGACAAAATAAAAGCAGAGCCGAAGCTCTGCTTGATAGTTTCGCGACAATACATTGGGCTTATAAGACGTTGTCAGTGCCAATGCTCCTCCCTTGACCTTGTCAGCGAGATAGGTACGCCATTGTATCCTCGGCAACCCTCTTATTGGGATTGGACACTAACAAGTGATTCTCGAAGAGTCATCATGTTTTTGAATAATAATGCATTTTTTGGCATGTAAGGTTTACGGTCACGCAAATACCCCAATTTAGCGCTTTATGCTTGAAAAGTGCGGACGGATGGCGTTTTCTCCCGCCTGAGCAAATTTTCTGAATTCCCGAGTCGAAAAGAGCAGCAAAACATGCGCCTTTCCCGTTATTTTCTTCCTGTCCTCAAAGAAACACCAAAAGAAGCTGAAATCGTTTCGCACCGCTTAATGTTGCGTGCGGGAATGATCAAGCAAGAAGCAAGTGGTCTTTACGCTTGGTTGCCGCTTGGCCACAAGGTGTTGCGCAAAGTTCAAAACATCATTGAACAGGAACAAAACCGTGCGGGTGCCATCGGCATGCTAATGCCTACGCTTCAACCAGCAGACCTTTGGCGCGAGAGTGGTCGTTATGACGACTATGGCAAAGAGATGCTGCGGATCGAAGATCGTCATGGCCGTGATTTGCTTTATGGACCAACCAACGAAGAAATGATCACGTCGATCTTTCGCTCGAACGTAAAGTCCTACAAAGATTTGCCTTTGAACTTGTACCATATCCAATGGAAGTTCCGCGACGAGATCCGTCCTCGCTTTGGCACCATGCGTAGCCGTGAATTTTTGATGAAAGATGCTTATTCCTTTGATCTAGACAAAGAAGCATCAATCAAAGCTTACAACCGGATGTTCGTAGCCTATTTGCGCACTTACCATCGTATGGGGCTTACAGCTATTCCAATGCGTGCGGAAACCGGACCAATTGGTGGTGATTTGAGCCACGAGTTTATCGTTCTTGCTGACACAGGCGAAAGTGGTGTGTTCTGTGATAGCGCTATGTTGGACAAGGCCATCCCATCCATCGATGTTGATTACGATGGCGACCTAAGCGAAATCGTTGCAGATTGGACGTCATCATACGCAGCCACTGAAGACATGATCGAGATGGATCAGTTCGAAGCGGATGTGCCTGAAGAACGCCGTATCGCGGCTCGTGGCATTGAAGTCGGGCAAGTTTTTTACTTCGGTACCAAATACTCTGAGCCAATGGGCGCAAACGTAACAACCGCGGATGGTCAATCTGTCCTTGTACACATGGGTTCCTATGGCATTGGCCTTACACGTCTATTGCCTGCTATCATTGAAGCAAGTCACGATGATGATGGCATCATTTGGCCAGTGTCAGTTGCGCCATTTGAGTTGGGCTTGATCAACTTGAAATCTGGCGATGATGCATGTGTCGAGACTTGCCAAAAGCTGTACAAAGAGCTGCAGAATGCTGGTGTTGACGTTCTTTATGATGACCGCGATATGGGCGCAGGTGGCAAGTTTGCAACTGCTGACCTAATTGGTTTGCCGTTCCAGATGATTGTTGGACCACGTGGCATGAAGAATGGCGAAGTTGAACTCAAAGATCGCAAAACTGGCGAGCGTACAACTGTATCAATCGATACAGCTGTTGAACATATTCGCGGAATTATTGAACCACTACGTTTGGACACGATCTAATCTATGGCGAAAAGCGGCGCGGCACTGATTGGTAAGAACAAAGCATTCTCGCCATTTGAATTCATGGTCTCTTGGCGCTATTTGCGTGCCAAACGAGAAGAAACATTCA
>Ga0315336_1001652_pt1 | contig 40595 bp, 31 predicted proteins | sample ASW5metaG_FD_204512 | JGI IMG/M metagenome (GOLD analysis project Ga0315336, IMG submission 204512) | Ammonia-oxidizing marine archaeal communities from Monterey Bay, California, United States - ASW #5 | ecosystem: Environmental > Aquatic > Marine > Intertidal zone | place: USA: California... | reverse complement strand
CGAAAGCAGCGAAAGTATTTGCCACGATCATTGTGGCGAAGACCAGCAGTCCCCCGATGGAGGCCGTAAGCACGAGGCAGAGAAGCGAAGCCAGGATCCCCAAGACTCCTAGCCATCGCCAGAGCCCCTTATCCGCGATCCCGAGTACCAGGTAGAACGGGATCAGCATGTTCAAGACGCCTGCGAAAGTGTTGGGATTTCCAAAGGATCCGCAGGCTCGCCCGCCAACGATGAACACGTCGCGCAAGTCTTCCGGAGCAGCTGGAGGCATCAGCAGTAACGTGACAAGCATCGGCAGCAGGTAGCCAAGAGCCGTCAAGCGGAGGAACCACCAGAGCCGCGCCGGCGTGATGCACCAGCAGGCCACAATTGGAAGATAGACGAACACAAAGGCGTACTGCGTGAGACCCGCCGCAAAATCTTCGGTGGAAAACGGAACCGAGCCCGTGAGACTCCCTTCGATACCGGAGAGTAGACACAGCGCCACGAAAACAGCGCCAAAGATTATCTGGGGAGTGCTAGCGGAGGTGATCCAGGAGAAATACTCAGGGCGCGCGAGCATCTTCAAAAAAATCCAGGGGCAAGCCAGGAAGAGAAAAAGGTCCACGAGCGACAAGCTGGTCCCTGGCGCCCTCAAGAAGAGCCAAGGAGCAGACAACGCTACAAGGCTGAGAAAGAGACCGGGCCCGCGGGACCTCCCGGCTCGATCCGCTACCTGGTGGGGAATTTTCAATTCACAGGCCCGTATCCATGGGAGGTTCTCCGCCAGACTTTTCCCCTTCTTCCGTTCTCATCCGTTGGAGCATGGTCGGCCTTCGAAGTACGCCATATAGAACCGCGACAGCATATGCCGCAAGCTGCGCCAGCGCAACTGCGAGCATGCTATAAGCACCGCCTCGGATCGGATCTTGCGGCACGAGCCAGACGGAGAATCCCCAAGCCACGCCACACAGGAGCACCCAGACAAAGACTTGAAACCAGAACACTCGCATCTGGGTGGTGGCGAAGCCGAGGATGCTGCTTACGAGGGCGAAGCATTGGGAGACCACGATGATCATGAATTGCGAATGATACGCGGCGTACTCTGCTCCATAGCAAACGCGGAGTAACCACTCGCCACACAGATGCGCTACAAGTAGCATGCTAATCCCCACGAAGCAAGCGACGGCCTCGAGCTTCACGAGAAGCATGAGAAATCGACGCAAACTTGCTCGATAGGTCAAGGCGAGCCGGTTCGACGAGGCGTGGCCCAGCTGGATGGTGATCAGATTTCCAGCGATGACAATGTACGTCAGCGCAGCAAAGAAACCGAGATAGCGAAATCCGTTCTCCCCGTAGGTGGCTTCAATCACCCACCGTGGTATTGAAGTCGTCAGCGTCATGAGCAAGATCACTATGCCGAGTGGAAAAGCCTTGACCAGCACGGTCCAGACTTCGGCCCAACTCCAGGCGGTGTTGTAGTAGCGCATTCGCCGACCATAGCGAATATCTAATCGCCATACGACGAAAGCCCAGAAAACGGCAGTGAGAATGACGGCAGCCACCGTGCCGTACCCAAGGAAAGCGGTCGACAACGCCCCCTGCTTGTAGATGAGATACCAAACGACGGGCGGCCCCAGAAGGAATGCCACGGCCATGAGCACCCCGCGCATTCCGGTGGCAAGGGCGAAAAGATCCATGCGCTCGTCTTTCTGGTACAACCCCCAGTAAATCTCGCCCAGTGCATCAACGATCTTTCCCGCGCTGACTCCCATGAAGATCAGAAAAAAGACCAAATCCGGCCTGCCCGCCGACTTCCAGAAGGCGATCGGAATAAGGATCAGAGCGGCAAGAACCATGCAGACACGCCGCGCGACGCGAAAGCTGCCGAAGGCGTACTGGTTCGCCGAGTCGGTGATGTGAACCGAGCGCATGCAGAGCATGAAGAACATGACAACCGGCGCGGTGGTTGACAGGCTCCAGTTAAATTTCCCGAGGAGCTCCGGCGTACCAAAATGAGTGATTACGACCAGAGCCGCGAATCGCCCGGCATTGAAGACGCCGGTCCCGAGTACCGCGTAAAGCAGGTTGACACGCAGAGATCGTCTCTGGCGAGGATCGCCGCCTGGGGATCCTTCTTTGCCACCGGCGGCCTTTCCGGAGTTGTGCAGTGGACCTTTCTCCTTGATTTACCCGGGTCGGAACAAAACCTCGATGACAAAGCAAAATCGAAATGCTTCAATACGGCTGCATGCTCTGTAGAACGGAGTGAAGAAGTTTTCAAGACAAAAAACTGCGATAAACACTGCCGCATGTTTGATCCGACTGCGCTGACCGATATCGAGGACTGGGAGGTTTGGCACCGAGGCCGGTTCCGATACACGCTGCCCAGCCGATGGATGCCCGGGTCCGTTAACCTCTGCGTGCTTCTGAGCCGCTACCTTTCTCGGCCCGGCATGTCCGCGCTCGAGATCGGTTGCGCGCCGGGAAAATTCCTTGCTTACGCGCACTTGAAGCTCGGGGCCAGAATCGTGGGCTTCGACTATTCCGCGCCAGGCGTGGAAGTGACGCGCGATATCCATCGCAGGCTCGGGGTCGACTCCAGAATCGTCCAGGGAGACCTTTTCAACGAGCCCCTCCCGGGCGAATCGTTCGATTTCGTCTATAGTAACGGTCTGATCGAGCACTTCCGGGACCCGTTGGCGGCACTCCGTGCTCATACCGATCTCGTGCGTCCGGGCGGACGGTTGCTCGTAGCGGTACCCAATTACTCAGGAATCTACGGGTGGCTTCAGGCCCGTTTCGATCCAGAAAACCTTGCGATCCACAATGTCGATATCATGTCTCCGGAAGCCCTGCTGAAGCTCGCCGATTCGCTACCGTTGTCATCGCGGCAGGCGTTTCTGGTTGGCCGCATGAACCCCGTGCTGGTCGCCTGGCGCAAGAAACTGGGAAGAATTCTGGGTGGGGGTGTCTGGGCGGGCCTCACGGTCCTGGGACGTTTGCAGCCGTTTGAGATCGATCCCCTCCGGCCTTTGGTTGTGCTCACGGGAATCAAAACAGACTGATGGGTGGGAGCGCCAGGACAAGTGGCAGTCACACTCTTCTTCCGTGGCGGCTGAAGCTCGCCGCCAAGCTATTCCTGGGTCTCCTGCCGGTATCGTATGAGAAACTGCGGGCGACTCTTACAGGTTACCGGGGAGGGATGGGGGATCCTGCCTACGCCGAGGCAACCTTCAACAAGCACTTCGAGCAGCACAAGAGGTACGACCAGGAAGGACAGCCGGGCACCTTCCTGGAGCTAGGCCCTGGCGGCAGTCTGACGAACGGCATCCTGGCCCTCTCGAAAGGGTTCAAAACGTGCGTCTTGATCGACGTAGGGAACTTCGCTTCTGCGGACAAGAGGATTTATGAGGAAGCGTTGAAACGGCATCTGCCGGATAAAGCGAATGCTTTGAAGTCGAGGGGCCGTAGTCTGAATCGGTTAGAGGCACTTGAAGAATTCGACATCCATTACGAAACTCAGGGACTTCGTTCCCTCAAACAAGTTCCCTCGGCATCCGTGAGCCTTTCGTTTTCCCAGGCTGTTTTCGAACACGTGCGCTTTGATGAATTCGAGGAGACGCTACGGGAACTCTTTCGCGTGCACAGGAAGGGGACCGTGAGCTCTCACCGCGTAGACTTCAAGGACCACCTCGGTGGCTCCCTCAACAACATGCGATTCAGCAGAAAACTCTGGGAAAGCAAGCTGTTTCCGAATGATGGATTCTACACCAATCGGCTGCGCTATTGCGACGTGCGGGACGCCTGCCGTAAAGCTGGCTTTGAAATCGTTAGTGAAGAGCTGGAAAAGTGGGATGACCTGCCCCTCGAAAAACAGAAAATGGCCAGGGAATTCCAGCGATACAAGGACAATGATTTGCTAATCAAAGGAGCGGATATCGTTCTCCGCGTGCCAAAGGACTGAAGTTTGCCCTCAGCAGAATCGCCCAGCGTCATTTTCGTCGCCAACAGACCGTTTGCTCTCCTGAGCTCTCGAGCTCATCTCATGCGCCTCTTCCAGGAGTGTGGTTGGCGCGTCGTGGCGGGAACATCTAACGATAAAGACGCGGATCGTCTCAGACAGATGGGAGTCATCGTCTCCCGGATCGACTTTAATCGCAGAGGTCTGACCCCGAAACAGGATTTGATCGCCCTGCTGAAACTTGGCTGCCTCTACTTGCGCTATCGCCCCAAGCTCATCAATCACTTCCACGCCAAGCCAACACTGTTCGGTAACATCGCCGCCTGGCTCTTGCCGCGAGCCAGAATTGTCAACACGGTCACGGGTCTTGGAAACGTCCTCGGCTCGAGGCGCTTCATGCGGTTTCTGGTGGCGCTTGGCTACCGCTTCAGCCTCAAACGAAGCGACATTACGGTGTTTCAGAACCCTGATGATCGGCAGTTGTTTGTTCAGAAAGGATGGGTCAGGGAGGAAAGGACGCGCGTCATTTTGAGCTCCGGCGTGGATCTTCAACGGTTCAAGACGAGGAAGTCCACCGTCTCGAGTTCCCCCTGCATTCTCATGGTAGCCAGGTTGCTCTGGCCGAAGGGGGTTGGGGAGTTTGTGAAGGCCGCGGAAATATGCAAGCGAAGTGTTCCCAACGCAAGGTTCCAGCTTGCCGGCGAGTTTGATCCCGCCCACCCCGATGCAGTGGACAAAGCGTGGGTCGATAAGCAAGTGAAAGCAGGAACCATCGAGTTTCTCGGGTACCTGGCAAACATGGAAGACCGGCTTCCGGACGTCTATGTATTCGTCCTGCCGTCTTACTACCGAGAAGGAGTTCCGCGTGTCCTGCTCGAGGCCTCCGCTTGCGGGGTGCCCGTCATCACGGCAGATGTTCCCGGGTGCCGGGAAGCCTTGATTCCCGGTCAAAGCGGTATACTTGTGGGCCCAAGAAACGCCCAAGCGCTGGCCGACGCGATCATGAAGCTACTCGCGGATCCGGCGCTCCGAAACAAAATGGGGGAAAGCGCACGAACCTTCATGGAACGCCAATTCGACATAACGACGGTCGCCAAGGAGTATACGGCTATCTACAGGAGCCTCGGTATCCCCATCGAGTTCTGATTCATGCCTTCCACCGCTCAGATAGATCGGATGCAGCGAGACTGGTCTCCGCTCGTCATTGTCGGTGCCCCCAGGACCGGAACGAACCTGCTGCGTGACCTCCTGACGCAGTTACCTGGATATGGCACCTGGCCTTGCGACGAGATCAACTATATCTGGCGACACGGTAACGCGACCCATCCGAATGACGAATTCGGCCGTGAGCTAGCGAGGCCTGGAGTCAAGCGCTTCATCCGCCGCGCATTTGGGCGCATCGCCAGCGCCGAGGGTGCTCGAACGGTAGTGGAGAAAACGTGCGCCAACTCCTTGCGTATTGGCTTTGTCGACGAGATCTTGCCCGAAGCCAAGTTTGTCTTTCTTGTGCGCGACGGCCGCGACGTCGTCGCCTCCTCCATCGAGCGCTGGCGGGCGCCGTTGGAGTTCCGTTACCTTTACAAGAAGGCGAAGTATGTTCCTGTGTCAGACTTACCCTACTATGCTTTTCGCTATGTGAGCAGCCGTTTCTTCAAGCTGTTCTCGTCAGAGAAACGCCTCGCGACGTGGGGTCCCCGATTTGATGGTATGGAAGAGTTTCTGCAGACCAGAACGCTGGCTGAGATCTGCGCTCATCAGTGGAAACGCTGCACCGAAAAGGCGGAAGCGGAACTAGCGGAGATCGATACTGCGAGAGTGCATCGCGTAAAATACGAGGATATCATCAGGCAACCTGCCAGGGAACTGGAGAAGACAGCTCGCTTTTTGAACGTTGCCCTCTCCGAAAACCAAGCTGACCACTTGACCGCTCGAGTTCGGAATACCAGCGTAGGAAGATGGCGCCAAGCACTCGACGCGGAGACTCTGAAGCGCCTGGAACCCATCTGGGGATCAGCGCTCGAACGAAATGGCTACGTATAGCGGACCACAGGGGATTCGCTTCCATCAACGTGTGATCAAGCGCGGCTTCGATTTGGCGGTTTCTATTACGCTGCTCGCCGCAACATCCTGGCTGATCCTGCTCCTTTTCATCATCGCGACCATCGACACAAGAAGAAGCGGTTTCCTCCTGCAAGCTCGGGTCGGGAAAGACGGGAAACTGTTCAAGGTCATCAAAATCAGGACTATGCGGGAGCGCCCCGATTACGAAACGACCGTCACCACAGCTGACGATCCTCGCATCACCGGAATCGGTCGCCTCCTCCGTAGCGCCAAGCTCGATGAACTGCCTCAGTTCATTAACGTTTTCCTGGGTCACATGAGCCTGGTCGGGCCGCGTCCCGATGTTCCCGGTTTTGCTGATCAACTCCAGGGCCCCGACCGTATCATACTTTCGATCAGCCCGGGCATCACAGGCCCGGCTACCGTCAAGTTTCGAGAGGAAGAAGCGATTCTCGCTCAGCAGGGCGATCCAGAAAAGTACAATCGAGAAGTGATCTACCCGGAAAAAGTCCGTCTCAACCGCGAGTACGTCGAGAACTACCGATTCAGCTCGGATTTGCGGCTCATCTTTCAGACTCTCTTTGGCGGGTGAGGAAGTATTCCATGCCGGTGAAAGCCAGAAGTGTCACACACGACCATCTTTTCAGCATCCTCAACTCCGAGCTCGACGTCAGCTCTTCAGCGCATACCCTTCGAGTTTTGGAGATTGGATGCGGCAACGGCCAGCTCATCGCATTCATCTGGGAGCGTTTCTGCGAGCTCCATCCGCAGGCCTCGATCGAAGTCTACGGCTTTGATGTTGTCGATCACTGCATCGACTCGCGCCTCTCTTTTCCCGGTGGGACAGTAAGCGATCTGCGCACACAATTCCCGACTCCCCCCTGGGAGCAACGGATTTTTGGCGGGCTTAACGGAGAAAAATGGCCCTTCCCGGAGGAATACTTCGACGCAATCGTCTCGAACCACGTGCTAGAACACGTAGACGACCATGACTTTCTCTTCGCGGAGACCCACCGAACGCTGAAGCCGGGCGGTTGCTCGGTGCACCTGTTTCCCCTGAAAAACTACATTCAGGAAGGTCATCTGAAGCTGCCGCTGGTCCACAGAATCCACAATAAGGCTTTCTTGAAGAGTTACATCAAGCTCCTCAGCTTGATGGGGCTTGGACAGTACAGGTCCCGAAAAGGTGAATTCGCGTCCTTGGACGAGTTCGTGAACCATCAGGTTACCTACATGGAGAAGTTCACCAACTACCTTGAAAAGCGAGATCTTATGGCCCTGGCACAGAAAAACCGTCTTTCTTTGAGCTTCAAATATACCCAGGAATTCTATCTGACGAAGCTAAGGGATATTCTCAACATCCAGAGGCGTCACAACTACAAGACGAAGCGATCTGCCATTGTGGACAACTTCGCGCTCACGACTCTCAGGTACCTGTCAAGCATCACGACGTTCCTCGAGAAACGTCGCGTGACTTGACAGTAAACCCCCAGGTTGTGGGGTTTTGGAATAGCCCTTTCCTACTTACTCCACCTCGACCGCGGGTGTTCGATCACGGAGGCGAACCCGGTTGAGGTAGTCGAGAAAAAACGCCAGCAGGGGCATGAAGATCACCCCCAAAAGTCCAGCGAGGGCAATGTTTAACGCGACCTTCGGTTTCACCGGTTTCTCGGGAAGCACGGGAGGGTTCGCAACCAGAGTGTCTTCAGTATGAATCTTTGATGTGTTCTGGATACGGATATCGCGAGCCTCGCGGGCAATGGTGTGCAAATGAATTTCCTTTTGCTCGACTTGTGCCTGGAGCAAGATGACCGCCGGTGCATCCACTTGCGATTGTTTTTGGTGAGTTTCCAGAAGGGCATTCAGTTTGTCAATTCCGGATCGGACTTCGTTGATCTGTCTTTCCAAATCTTTTTCGTAGCGAACATTCTCGACCATCATCTCGTCGAAAGTGACTTTGTGGTCGTCCACGATCAACTTGGCAGCTTTCTGAGCCAACTCGACCGCTTCCTTTGGACTTCGGCCCCGAGCTGCCAAATTGACAAGAATGTGGTGTTTGTCCCTCGTACGGCCCAGGAGGGTTTCCGCAACGATCACCTTGGCTCGCCGCATGTCATGGACACTCTTGTCCAGCCCGACAGCTTCTCTCAACCGGTTGAGAAACGAGTCGCTATTCATCACGGATGCGACCTCGTAGGGGTCTTCGATAGGCGTTTCCCAGACCCTACCGATCCTCAATTGAAGGGTGGTTTCATAAACCTCGGGGATGAGAAGACTCACCCCGCCGGCAGCAACCATGAGGCCGACCACGCCGACGATGATGAGCCAACGCCGTCCCCAGAGAATTCTCAGATAGTCAATGAGCTCGATGTCACGCTTCTCCATGAGGTCGGACGGCTCCACAATAAAAACGAACTTGTAGCAGTTTGTCCGAGGGAAATCAAGCAGCTCGGATTTGTGGTGGAAGGCGCTAGCGAGACTCCGCCGTCACGGAGAAAAGCAAGACCCTATCGCCCCGCCAGCTCTCGAAGACCTTTTGCGGGGCGCGTCGTATCAAGCTTTGAATTTCCTCCGTCCTTTCAGGGTGTTTCCTGCGTATTCTTATGGCCAAGCAGCCATATTGTTTCCACGGCTCCGCTCCGAGGAGTTCGACAGTCTCATCCCACTGGAGTCTCATGGCGAGCTCCTCTTTCGATCTTCCCGCGTAATACGTCACGGTTGTATCGTTGCTGAAGAGGGCGTCCGTTTCCGGGACGTTTCTCTTGACCCACAGACCCGCTTCCCTCAAAAAATCTTTCGAGGGGCCGATGGAGATCAACCCCCCTCCGGCGAACCACAGAGAACCGAGACACACGGCGGGAAAGACCCAGTTTCTCTTCAGTGGCGAACCACGCTTCGCTTTCCAATTCTTGTAGAGCCAGACCCAACTGGATGGGACCCAGAGGATGAGCGTCAGGCTCAGAGCGACAGCCGATCTCCCTGTCAGGTTGAATTTCAAGAAGGTGACCGCCAGAAGATAGGCAATGTTGAGGGTGATGAAGGCTAGCAGAACTCTCTTCTTCTCCTTCGACGATGGGAGCTCTCCCAGCCAGATGCCGTGTCCGGTGAGTATCCCGAAAAACGGTCCGATGGTCTTCAAGGTCTCGGTGCAAAGAATCATCAGCACCGCAGCAACCACGACGCTAATGGCGTAGGCACTGGCATCGTCGTGCAATATGGAGGAGACCACTTCAGCTTTTTCTGGCAGCGTTACCAGGAACGTGTTTACAAGGACCTCAAAGTAGCCCACGGGAGCACGAATCTGACTTTGGTGAAGTAGGTTCTTTCCAGCGGAATCTGTCGTCAGGAACCAGCACCCCAGCACAGCCAACCCGATCGGTATCGAGACGATGTGGGCTTTCAGAAACCATGCGACTCGGCGTCGCAGGTTGCCGTCGTGAGCAAGAAAAAGCACGAATGGAACGAGGCACAGAAAAAAGACGCCCTCGATGCGGAAAAGCGTGGCCAGAGTCATCGCAGTGCCCCATGCGGCCGCCCAGAGCCAACTCTTCGTCTCGCAGTACTTCAGAAAGCTGAGCAGAGCCAGGAGATAGCCCGCCAAGAACCCGTGGTCACGGATGACATAGGAACGGTACTCATTGAGAAGGGGGTAGAGAAGCACGAGAAGAGCAGCTGCAAAGACAACCTCCCTGCTTCCTCCGAGACATTTCACTATGGAAATGAACGCGACGACTACGGTTACCAAACAGAAAGCATTCAGACAGTGCGCTGCGATCTCGGGGTCGAGGCCGAGACGACTCACCAGAGAAATAAGCCACGAGTAAAAAGGCCAGTTGAAGATCGACATCGCCCCCTGCCAGTCTCCATGACTGAACTTGTTCGCCGCGTTTACATAGAGGATTCCATCGACGTTGATGACCTTATCCCACGCGTAACACCAGAGGGAGAGGCCGACGCTGACGAACGCTGCGGCAAGGCGTACGTCCTGGAGCTTGTGAAAGGCTCGTCTCAGCACTTTGTGGGTAGCCCTCCGTGAACGCGGCCCAGGCGCGAACCGGGCGGCCCTCCTCTCTGAGCCTTCCAGTCTCGGTCGGAAACGTCACCAGCTACGAACGGAAACGCGACCTCTTCGTTGATGCACAGCTCGACGAGCTTCTCGAGCGCCTCCCGCCTCGCACCGCGGATAGCAGCGGCAGGAGCACCCTCGTAGCGCTCGAGACCCCCAAGGGGGCTATCGAGGTGGATATCTGTGCAACGCAAGAACTTGAACATCAGATCGATACGGGCAGATCGATACGGGCACATGGGTACGGGAAACGCGCGCTGTGGTCTGGGAAAGAAGGATCCCCGGCTCGTTTCCGGATTCTCTTTCAGAACTTCAATTCTCGAGGTAGGACAGCAGGCAGAGGCGCAGTCTCGCGCATGGGTGGAGGGAATGCAAGCTCTTTCATATGGGGTTGAGAAAGTGTTCGGTGTTCAGGAAAGAGGAGAGGGTTCAGAGCCAGAGTCAAGGCCGCCCGTAGAAATCCACCGCCGTCTCCTGCTGAACACAGAACACTCCTGAGGCGCGCCTGGCAGGTCAGTGAGCGCTGGTCCAACCAGGATGACTATCCGTGAGAGAATACGGTGGCAATCTGGTAGAATTGTTAGCCGTGGAGGGCCTGCCCGGGGAAGCCGCCAGCCTGCAGGAGGGACAACATTGACGCTGACTCCCATGGAATCCGCCAGACCGTTTGGAGAGGCCCTTGATGCAAGGTTCTCAGCGATGTAGAGGACTTGGTCCGGGACTTTTCCTGTTTGGATTTGTCATCGGTTCCACCTTCGGATATGCGCAAGATATCGCCGCGCCCGAGGTGGATTTCAACCGGGACATCCGTCCCATCCTTTCGGATCAGTGTTATGCGTGTCATGGACCCGATGCGAACGCGCGCCAGGCCGACCTCAGGCTTGATTTGAAGGAGGGGGCGCTGGGCAAGAGCGGCGGCAAGCACGTTGTGCTGCCCTCTCATCCGGATGAGAGCCTCCTGATCTCACGGATCACCGCCGCGGACCTGTCCGACCGCATGCCGCCCGTGGAGTCGGGGCGCTCGTTGTCGCCGGAGGAAATCGCGCTCCTTCGGCGATGGGTGGAGACCGGCGCCGAATGGGCGCCGCATTGGTCGTTCCTGCCACCTACCCGCCCGCAACTTCCAGACGTTGCTGACAGCGCGTGGCCACGAAACGCCATCGACTACTTCACACGGGCGCGGTTGGAAGCCGAGGGGTTGCGTCCCTCCGTGGAGGCCTCGAAGGAGACGTTGATCCGGCGAGTGAGTCTGGATTTGACCGGCCTGCCGCCCACCCTGACCGGAATCGACGCATTCCTCGCCGACGACAGTCCCAACGCCTACGAAAAAGTCGTGGACCGGCTGCTGGGGTCGGTCCACTACGGTGAGCAGATGGCTCTCGATTGGCTCGATCTGGCGCGTTATGCCGACTCGCACGGCTACTTCGACGATACACCGCGTGAGATGTGGCCCTGGCGTGACTGGGTCGTCCAGGCCTTCAACCGCAATATGCCCTTCGATGAATTCGCTATCTGGCAGTTGGCGGGCGACATGTTGCCCGACGCAACCCAGGAGCAGCGCATTGCCAGTGGCTTCAATCGCAACAATTGTTTCAACTGTGAATCAGGCATCATTGAGGAGGAGTACAGGGTGGAATACGTCGCGGAGCGCGTCAGCACCGTCTCGACGGTCTTCCTGGGGCTTACCGTGGAATGTGCGCGCTGCCACCAGCACAAATTCGACCCCATCTCGAACGCCGAGTACTACCAGCTCTTTGCGTTCTTCAACAATATTACCGAACCGGGCTGGTGGCCGCGCTTTGGCGGCAACGTGCCCCCTTTCCTCGAACTGCCAACCGCAGAGCAAACCCAGAAATCGGAAGCGCTGGATCGTGAGATTGCGGAGATCGCCGCACGATTCACGGAGCCAGATCCCGCTCTCGACGCGGCCCAGGCGGAGTGGGAGAAGATGCTGGGCACGCAGTGGCGCACGCCGCGTCCACTACAGATAACGTCGGACAGCGGCGCAGAATTTGAGGTATTGGAGGACGATTCCATCGTCGTTTCCGGGGAGAACGGCGCCACCGACGTCTACAGGCTGACGATACCGGCGTTTGCATCCCAGATTACGGCAGTCAAGCTCGAAGCGTTGGCGCATCCTACTCTTCCCCAGAAAGGTCCGGGGCGCTCTGATAAGGGCAACGCGATTGTCTCGGAAATTGTCTCGGAGATCGCAGTAGTCGAGGCGTCTCCGGCGAAGTCGGAGAAGAAGGATCCCATTGCCTTCACGTTTGCATTCGCTCGTATCGTTGGAGATGGTCCCGCGAAGGGATTTCGGGGCCATATGGTTCAGCACGCCATCGACGGCAAAGTGGATACTGGATGGGGTGTCATCGGCGGCAAGGAAATGACGAAATGGGAGGCCGTGTTCGTCTCCGAGAAACTCCATGACATCCCCGCCGGGGCGGTTCTCCGTGTACAGCTACGGCAAGAATCTCCCTATGCTCAGCACACCTTGGGCCGGTTTCGGGTGTCCTTCGCGGACAACCCGGGACTCATCCCTCAGAAGGAGGTGCACCTGGGCGAGTCGCATGCGGCGGGACCCTATACCGCCAAAGAGGAAGATATCTTGCCACTCCCCCGGATCCTTGCCGCTCTGGAGCGCCCGCTTGAAGACCGAACGGAGGACGAAACGGGATTCCTGCGTGAGACCTACCGACGCCACGTGTGGGACGATGGGATTGTCGTCAAGCAGGAGTTGTCGGAACTCGAGAAGGAGCGCTCCAAACTCAAGGACGAGATCACCAGCGTAATGATCATGGAAGAGCGCGACGAGTTGCGCGAGACGTTTGTTTTGAAACGAGGCCAACATGACGCACCCGGTGAACGGGTGGATGCGGATGTGCCCGCTTGCTTGCCTCCGCTGAAGAATACTTCGGGGCGAAAGACCCGTCTCGACCTGGCACGGTGGCTGGTGGATCGTGACCATCCGTTGACGGCCCGCGTGACGGTCAACCGCCTGTGGCAGAAATTCTTCGGGACGGCGCTCGTGAAGACCTCGGAAGACTTTGGCGTCCAAGGCGAGCGGCCCAGCCACCCCGAGCTCCTCGACTGGTTGGCCTACAAGCTGAGCCACACTGGTTGGGACCTCAAGGACATGCAGCGACGCATCATCCTGTCGGCCACTTACCGACAGGCGTCTCACGCATCCCCCGAACTGACGGCGCGGGACCCCGCGAACCGTCTCCTCGCCCGTGGCCCGCGCGTACGGTTTCACGTCGAAAACTTGCGGGATAACGCCCTGGCGATCAGCGGACTTCTGGTGCCAAAGGTTGGCGGCCCAAGCGTATATCCTTATCAGGCGCCGGGGCTTTGGGAGGAATTGACCGAGAAGGACCGGTATAAGAAAGGCGAGGGCGAGGACCTCTACCGGCGGACCCTTTATTCCTATCGAAGGCGTTCGATTCCGGCGCCATTCATGGCGACGTTTGACGCGCCGGAGCGGGAATCCTGCGTAGTTCGTCGTGCACGGACGAACACGCCCCTGCAGGCGCTCGTGCTCATGAACAACCCCATCTACGTAGAAGCCTCGAGGGCCTTCGCGCAGCGGATCATGAAGGAGGCCGCCGCTCGCCCGTCTACGCGCATCGCCCATGCCTTTCGGCTGGCCACGGCACGGTGGCCCCAGCCCGAAGAACTCGCAGTGCTCGTGGACCTCTACCAGCAGCAGGTACAGCGTTTCGAGGGCGACGAGGAGGCCGCCACGGCCGTGCTCTCCGTCGGCGATTTTGCCGATGACGGATCGCTTAATGTGAAAGAACTGGCCGCCTACACCCTCGTGGCCAACATGATCCTCAACCTGGATGAGGCCATCACTAAAGGATGAAACCCCTTCTCCAGCATGGTCTTGTAATGACGCGCCGTCAGATGCTCAGCTACGGTGGCTCGGGCATCGGTGCCGCTGCACTATATAGTCTACTCGGACAAGGCACCGACGCGTCCGCCTCGCCGCGCCAACAGGGGCGGTGCCTTGGCACGCCGCATAGGACGCCGCGCGCCAAGCGCGTCATTTACCTCTTTCAGAACGGCGCCCCGTCCCAGCTGGACCTGTTCGAGCACAAACCCTTGCTCGAGAAGCATCATGGTAAGGAATTGCCCGCCTCTATCCGCATGGGACAGCGTGTGACGGGCATGACGGCCAACCAGGCGAGTTTTCCACTCGCCTCGTCGTGGTACCCATTCAAGCAGCACGGTAACAGCGGGGCCTGGCTGAGCGAGCTGCTGCCCTATACGGGAAAAGTCGCGGACGAAATTTGCTTCGTCAAATCCATGTACACGGAGGCCATCAACCACGACCCCGCGATGACGCTTTTTCAGACCGGCAGCCAGATCCCGGGCGGGCCCAGCATGGGCGCGTGGCTAAGCTACGGTCTTGGCAGCGAGAACAATAATCTGCCCGCCTTCGTCGTCCTCACCTCACACGGCACGGGGAAACCGGTTAGCATTCCGCTGCTCTCGCGCTGCTGGGGCGCGGCCTTCTTGCCTTCCGAGCACCAAGGTGTCAGGCTCCGGTCCGGCAAGAATGCGGTCTTCGATCTCAAGGATCCCCCTGGAGTCGACCGGCGTACTCGACGGGCGATGCTGGATGGCCTCGCGCAGCTCAATGAGATGCAGCTCAACGAGTTTTTCGATCCTGAGATCGCTACGCGCATCAAGCAATACGAGATGGCGTATCGAATGCAGGCTTCCGTACCCGAGCTAATGGACGTCTCCCGGGAGTCCGAAGAGACCTACGAGCTGTACGGTCCCGACTCGCGCAAGCCCGGGACGTACGCGGCCAACTGCTTGCTGGCGCGCCGACTGGCCGAACGGGGCGTGCGCTTCATCCAGTTGTACCATCGAGGTTGGGATCAGCACGAGGGCCTGCCCAAACAGTTGCCTGGCCAGTGCCGCGACACCGACCAGGCCTCCGCGGCCCTCATCGTCGACCTCAAGCGCCGCGGTCTCCTGGAGGACACGCTCGTTATCTGGGGTGGTGAGTTCGGCCGGACGGTTTTCTGCCAAGGCCCCCTCAACAACGACACGTATGGACGAGATCACCATCCGCGCTGCTTCACTCTGTGGATGGCCGGCGGAGGGATCCAACCCGGCATCACGTTTGGCGAGACGGACGACTACGGTTACAACATCGTGAAGGACCCGGTACACGTACACGACTTCCACGCGACGGTGCTCCATCTCCTGGGTGTCGACCACGAGCGCCTCACGTACAAACTGCGTGGACGCCGCTTCCGCCTGACGGACGTCCATGGCAAACTTGTTCCGGGTATCCTGGCCTGACAGCTTGCCAGCCCCCCGAGAAGCGCTTCGTCGCTGTCGGGAGCACCTTGAATTCCGGCAACGGTCGGCAATGAGCAGCGTTTACCTGCCTCCTTCGGTGGTCGAGTCGCGCCTCGACTCTGTTGCGTCCGCTCTGTCCGACCGGAGCTCATGTCCGTAGATCAACCTCTTCATCCTGCGCTCTTTCGTGTCCGGGCGCTTCTCGTAGTCCGTCATCCCGTTGAAAGTCTCGGCTTGTTCCGGCAGGAGTGTATTGACGAAGACCGAGACGAACTCCTGGCGCAGGTCGTTGCGCTCCTGGTCGTAATTTTCGTCGCTGTTCTCGGGGTCCTCCTTCTCGCGGTTCCAGACCTTCAGAATCAGCCCGTCGTAGTGGGTGACCTGCGTGTGGTAAATGCCTCTCTGATAGTCGTTGAGTCCGAGCCATTTCGCCATCGAGTTGACCTTGAGGTTGTACTTGCCGTAGGGACCCTGGATGAATTCCTCAATCTGCTCCTTGATCTCCGCGTTGCGGAGCTGACGCTGCTGCCTCTCCTCCTGCTGATAGCGCCTGACGCCGGCCTTGACCGCACCATACAACTCCTCCTGGCCCTTGGGCGTCTTGAGCATCTCGGTCACTGCCGCGAAGACCTCTTCGTCAACCGATTCTCTTTGAGCCGACGAGGAGTTGGTACCACGCGTTTCGCCCGGGGCAGGGGTCCTGTCGTCTGTTCCCTCTCCCTTCCTCGCCTCGAGCTTGGCGACGATATCTGCGAGCGCCTTGACGTCTTCGCGCAGTTCGTCGACCGCCGTCAGCTGGTCTTCGAGTTGCGACAGTCGTGACTCCTGCGATACCCTGAGGGTTTCATCCGACCCGAAGACCCCATCGTCCTGCATTTTGATGCTGACAAAAATGCCGACGACCAGGACTGCGGTAGCCAACGAGGCGATTACAAAACTTTTCATGACCAAGACTCCGTTTCTTTGAGCTGGGTTCTTGCTGATCGACAGACCCGGTTTCTGCTGAATCTCTAAACTATCTCTGCGCCGACCACTTCGGAGGCTGGCTGATCAGGCGACGATTTGTTGGAATACCCTCCGGTGCTCCGGCCCCGTCAGGCGCTGGTCGAGTCCGTTGTAGGAGTACGAAAGCTTCTCATAGTCGAAGCCCATGAAGACCGAGGTAGGCCCGCCGCATCAACACACGACGCGAGGCCGGTTCCGACATCGCCAGCCCGTCTTGTCCGAGCCGAGCGGCAATGAAAGCGTCGATGGGGTGGTGAATGCCTTCGCGCGTGGGGACGGCTGGCCGCTGGACGGGCTGGTAAGCCCACCAGGTCTCCGAGGAAGCACCGCACACAGTCGCCGTGAGCGCGAGCCTGAGGCAGGTCCGCGTCCCGACTCGCCTGGCCGCCCCAGGCAACAACCATGAGAGAACCAAGACTCGGTACCGTTGCTGTTTCAAAGCAGTCTCGTGCACGCAGCGTCAGCTCGCCAGGGTGATCTCGGCCACCGTGAACCGACGCTCAATTGTACATCAGGGACCCTCTGACCTGAATTGCCCGATTCGATCCGCTGGAAGGGAAGAGGAGCCGATAGTGAACGCGACCGAGGTGGGAGCGTTCACCCCTCCGCTGATTTACGACGCAGAGATGGGCGCAAAGGGCTCGTTCTCCTAGAACATGACTTCTCGGGTGGGCGGTTGAACCCTATGAGCTGCCGCCGCGCCTTTGCCGCGGCTTCCCCGTCTCTGCCACAAGACTCCTCAGGAACTCCCGGTACCCCTCCTCGCCCCCCTTCTGCCAGGACTCCAGGCACGCTGTTCCTACGATGGCTATGTCGGCGCGGCCACGAAGCGCGCGCACGTCCTCCGGAGTCTTGATGCCGAAGCCGACGGCGAGCGGGAGAGCCGTCGCTTTGCGGCACCGGGCAAGGAAGCCTTCGACTCCGTTTGAAAGATCGGTGCGCTTTCCAGTGACTCCCTTCCGGGCGACGCAGTAGATGAATCCGGAGGCTTGTCGCGCAATCTCCGCGAGCCGCCCCTCAGAATTCGTCGGAGTCATGAGGAGGATCGGGTCCAGGTCGCGCTTTCGTGCTTCGCGATTGAGGCTCCCCGCTTCTTCCGGCGGCAGGTCCGCGACGATGAAACCGTTCGCTCCGGCCGTGGCGAGGCGTTCGCAGAACTTCTTCTCACCCATCTTGAAGACGCTGTTGTAGTAGCCCATGAAGAGGACCGAAAAGCGGAATGTCTCCGCCGCGCGCTTCATGAAATCGAAGTATCCGTCCCAGCCCGCCCCCGCGTTCATTGCCTCCTGGTTCGCCTTCACAAAGGAGGGTCCATCGGCTATGGGCTCACTGAAGGGGAGCTGCAGCTCTACCAGGTCGATCCCGGCGGACTCCATCGCCTCGAGCATCTTCCAGTTGGCGTCGAGGGAGGGGTAGCCAACGACAGCGTGTGCCATGACGAGGAGCGGCTTCCCCTCGAGCTTGCCGCGGATGGCCTGCTCCAGCTTGGAGCCCGCCTTTTTGGGACCCGTTCCTGCTGTCACGAACCGAGACCCTCCTCGCCAGGCTTGGCGTCATAACCGGCGACTTTCCAGCGCAGGAAGTCTTTCCAGCGCTCGTCGCCCAGGGCATCGGCGATGGTGAAGATGTCCTTGTCGCCACGCCCGGATAGATTGATGAGGACCGTCTCATCGCTCGACAGCGCCGGTGTCTCCTTGAACGCGGTTGCGAATGCGTGCGCGCTCTCGAGCGCCGGAATCAAGCCTTCGCTGCGTAGCACCACGCGAAGCGCATCGACCACCTCGCGGTCGGTCGCGGCCTCGAAGCGTACCCTGCCAGTTTGGTTCAGGTAGGCGAGTATCGGACCCACCCCGATGTAGTCGAGCCCGGCGGCAACCGAGTGAGTGTCCTTCATCAAGCCTTCCTCATCCTGCACGAAAAAGGTCTTGTAACCTTGCGCCACGCCGGCGGAGCCCTTTCCGCCTGCCAGCCGCGTTGCGTGCTTCTCGGTTTCAAGCCCGTGCCCTCCGGCTTCCACTCCGACCAGCTCCACTGCCGGGTCGTCGAGGAAACCGGCGAAAATCCCCGAGGCATTCGAGCCACCTCCAACGCAGGCATAGACCCGCCGCGGTAGTTTGCCCGTCTGCGCGAGGATCTGCTCGCGCGCTTCCTTGCCGATGATCGACTGGAAGTGCATGACCATCTGCGGGAAGGGATGCGGGCCGCAGACGGTGCCCAGGACGTAATGTGTCGTTCCCATGGACTCGACCCAGTCGCGCAGGCTGGCGTTGATGGCGTCCTTCAACGTCCGCGTGCCGTCTTTCACCGCGATGACCTCAGCGCCGAGCTGTTCCATCCAGAAGACGTTGGGTCGCTGCCGGTGGACGTCTTCCTCCCCCATGTAAATCGTGCACTCGAATCCCAGGCGTGCCGCCATGGTCGCCGTTGCGACACCATGCTGCCCTGCACCCGTCTCGGCGATCACGCGCTTCTTCCCCATGCGTTTTACCAGAAGCCCTTGGCCCATGACGTTGTTGGCCTTGTGTGCTCCGGTATGGTTCAGGTCCTCTCGCTTGACGAAAATACGGGCACCGCCGAACTTCTCGCTGAGGTTACCGCAGTCGGTCATGGGAGTCGGGCGGCAGGAGTAGGTGGACATTACGCGCACGTACTCGTCCCAGAAGGCAGGATCCTGGCGCGCCTCCTCAAAAGCATCCCCGAGCTCGATGAGGGTTTCGTGCAGGATTTCTGGTACGAACGCCCCCCCGAACTCGCCGTAGTAGCCCGGACGATCAGGAGGAAACTGAAAGAGTTCGTCATACATGGGTGAAATTCCAGGTCGGCATCTCTCTGCCAATCACTGCTTCAAGTTCCGAGCCACGTTCGCGATGCGCTGGCCCAGCTTTCTTGCGTCGGCGAGCTCGGCGTCGCGCACACCCGGATCGTCGCGACCCGTCGTTGCCGAGGCGCCAATCTCTCCCCAGCCGCGCTCGCCTGGCTTGTAGATGGGTCCGGCGACGATCATTCGGTTGTTGAGCATGTAAAGCAAGAGAGAGATGACCACATGCTCCTTACCGCCGGTGATGTTGCCTCCCGTCGAGAAAGCACCTCCCACCTTGTCCGTGAAGTTGACCCCCAGCTTCAGAGCCCAGTGGTCGATGATCGTCTTCATCTCCCCGGGGATGTTGGCGAAATGCGTCGGACAACCCAGGACGATGCCGTGCGCCGATCGCAGGTCTGACTGCGTGATTTCGGCGACCGGTTTCTGGGTGACGGTCACACCCTGAACCTGACGCGCTCCTTCGGTGACGGCCGCCGCCATCTTTTCGGTGTTTCCACTCAAGGAATAAAAGCCGACGAGTACCTTCGTGGGGCCGTCTCCAGAGGAAACCACCGCGGAGACCGAGCTGGCCTGCTCGGGCGTTGCGCCGCGATCCGATTCCAGTCTGCATCCGGACCCGGCGAGGGCCGCTGCACACAAGAGCGTCAGAATTATTCCTTTGGGGCTCATGGAGTCAAATCCTCGGGTGATGATGCGGAACAGAGGCATCTTAGAGGATCCGGGGGCCGTTTGTCGACTAACGGTGAGTGAAGATGGGGACAGGGATTATGGAAACGGGCCGCCGCTGGCACAAAGCAAGGTTTGAACATCCTGGTTCTGTGTGACACCATTTGCGTTCTACACTCCGGACCGACCCGTCAAAGGAAACTGGCATGAAAGACAAGGCTTACCCTCCGTTTCTCTCCTGCATGGCTCTCCTGGTTGTTGTTCCCCTCGCGACTTCATTCGCCGAGGAAGTGGGCTTCAAGCCCATTTTCAATGGACAAAACCTCGACGGCTGGGACGGGGACCCGAAATTCTGGAGAGTCGAGGGCGGCGCCATCACGGGCGAGACAACCGCGGAGAATACCACCGAGGGGAACACGTTCCTGATCTGGCGTGATGGTGAGCTCGACGACTTCGAGCTCCGGCTCGAGTATCGCATCTACCGGGGGAACAGCGGCGTACACATCCGTAGCACGGAGAACGAGGCCGAGTGGGGGAAGTGGGTCGTCGGCGGATACCAGGCCGACCTCGAAGCGCCCGACTACTGGTCCGGCGCGCTCTACGAGGAGCGCTTTCGCGGCACGCTTGCGAAACGTGGCGAGAAGGTCGTCATCGGTGAGAACAACCAGCCGGTGGCAACGAGCAGGGTGGGGGACAGGGACGAGCTCCAGTCCCGCATCAAGAAGGAGGACTGGAACGAGTACCGCATCCTCGCACGCGAGAACCACTTTGAGCTTCGGATCAACGGTGCCCTGACCGCTGAAGTCGATGACGAAGATCCCGAAATGCGGCGGCGTTCGGGTGTCCTCGCCCTGCAGCTTCACTCGGGCCCTCCCATGAAGGTGCAGTTCCGCAACATCCGCCTGAAACGGCTGAAGCTGGGCGACAGGAAGAAGCTGGTCCTGGTCGCTGGCAAGCGTAGCCACGGCTATGGCTTCCACGAGCACAACGCCGGCTCGCTTCTTCTCAAGAAGGCTCTCGATGAAAACGTCCCGGGAGTCCTCGCTGCGATCTACAAAGACGGTTGGCCCGAGGACCCGACCGCTTTCGACAACGCCGATGGCATCATGCTCTACATGGACGGCGGCACGCACTACCCGATCGACAAGCTCGAGGAGGTCGACGCGCTGATGAAGAAAGGCGTGGGACTGGCGTGTATTCACTACGCCGTCGAGGTGCCCAAGGAAGTAGCGGGCGACCGTTTTCTCGACTGGATCGGCGGGTACTTCGAGCCGGGCTGGTCGGTCAATCCTCACTGGACTCTCAAGAACCCCCTCCTGCCCAAGGGTCACCCGATCACAAACGGTGTGAACCCCTTCGAGATCAAGGACGAGTGGTACTACAACATGCGCTTCCAGCCAGAGATGAAGGGTGTCACGCCAGTCCTCGCCGGCGTTCCTCCCGACAGTACTCTCCATCGACCCGAGGGCCCGCACTCGAACAACGAGCACGTCCGCGCCCGTAAGGGCATGCTGCACGTGGTCAGCTGGGCTTACGAGCGACCGCAGGGTGGGCGCGGCTTCGGCTTTACGGGCGGACACTTCCACTGGAACTGGGGAAACGACGATTTCCGCAAGATCGTTCTCAACGCTCTCGTCTGGATCTCGGGAGGAGACGTTCCTCCGGATGGAGTCCCGTCGCGCACGCCGACCCGGAGGGATCTGGAAGCGAACCAGGACTATCCGCCCCCGGCGGGGGACCGGCAGGTCCCCGCGGAGAACTGGACCGAGTTCCGCGGACCGACCGGCCAGGGACTCTCGACCACGAAGGGGCTGCCCATCAGCTGGGACGGGACAAAGAACGTGACCTGGAAACAACGCATCCCCGGCAAAGGCTGGTCCCAGCCGATCATCTATGACGGTCAGGTCTACATGACCACCGCCGTCTCCGAGTCGGACGGCGATGCCGGAAACCAGTCGCTGCGGGCTTTGCGCCTCGATGCGCGGTCCGGAGAGATTGTCTGGAACAAAGAGGTTTTCTACCAGGACGCCTCGAAGACCAAGCCCATTCACAAGAAGAACAGTCACGCGAGCCCCTCGCCGTTGACCGACGGGAAATCGCTCTTCGTGCACTACGGTACGAACGGCACGGCTCGCCTCGATCTGGACGGGAATATTGTCTGGACGAACCACGAGCTCGAGTACGACCCCTACCATGGGAACGGCGGCTCCCCGGTGCTCACCAGCGAGCTACTCATCGTGAGCTGCGACGGGAACGACGTGCAGTTCGTCGTGGCGCTCGAGCGCGAGGGCGGAGCGACTCGCTGGAAAACGGCCCGGCCAGGCAATGACGGCAGAGGGTTCTCCTTCGCGACTCCCCTTTTGATCGAGGTCGCGGGAATGCAACAGGTCGTCAGCCCCGGCTCCGATTCCGTCTGTGCCTACGATCCCCGGGACGGCCGCGAGATCTGGCGGGTCCGCTACAGCGGCTGGTCCATCATTCCGCGACCTCTGTATGCTCACGGGCTCGTCTTTGTTTGCACCGGTTGGAACGCGCCGTACCTGCTCGCCATTCAGCCCGATGGAGAGGGCGACGTGACCGACACCAAGGTCCTCTGGAAGACGAAGACCGGGGCTCCCCAGAGCGCCGCGCCCATCGTGGTGGGAGATGAGATCTATTTCGTGAGCGACAAGGGGGTCGGCTCCTGCCTCGATGCAAAAACCGGCGAGGAGCACTGGCGCCAGCGGCTAGGAGGGAACCATTCTGCCGCGCCTATCCACGCCGACGGCAAGATCTATTTTCAGAGTGAGGAAGGGGAAGGCATCGTCCTTGAGGCCGGAAAGGAGTTCAAGGTGCTTTCCCGCAACCCTCTCGAGGAACGTACGCTCAATGGGTACGCGATCAGTGGCAAGGCGTTCTTCATTCGTTCGCTCGAGCACTTGTATCGCATCGAAGCGCAGGAGTAGTAAACGACTTCGGAAATACGGTGACGTATTCCGTTCATCATGGTGCCCGAGCCCGAGCCCGAGCCCGGAAAGGAGATCCCGGTGAACCGCTTGGAGGGAGTGAGCTGTTGTTTGTTGTTGCGAAGCGTCCGATGCTAACCCAGATGGCGCTTCGTGCCGAGAAATCGGGCTCAGGCGGGGGCACGGGCTCGGGCACGAAGGAAGCCCGAATTATGGGCCAGAGCAATCAGATGCAAACCTCTTCCGTGCAGGTGCGCAATATCCTGACCCGGACGACAGGGTTCCTGAAGACGGTGACCTCGCACTCCGCCCAGCCATATCGTGGCTGCTCCTTCGGGATGTCCCTGTGCGGGATCGGCTGCTATGTGCAGCACAACCACTACTTGACCCGGGGGCAGGCGTGGGGTCGTTTTCTCGAGGCGCGGGAGAACGCGGCCGCGTCGTATCTCCAGACTGTCGAGCGGGAGCGCAAGTGGGCACGCCGCTCTCTGGGCCGCTTCGGTATCTTTCTCTCGAGCTCGACGGAGCCTTTCCTGCCGCAGGAGTCTCGCTACCGGGTCACACGGGCGCTCCTGGAAGCCATGAAGAGAGAACCTCCGGACTTCTTGATCCTTCAAACCCACTCGCACCGAGTTGTCGAGTACTTGCAGTTGTACCTCGCCTTGAAGGAGTGTTGCGAGTTGCGGGTCCACATCTCGATCGAGACCGACCGGGAGCGCATCCCGGGCTTGCCTGCCCACGCAAGCTCTGTTGCGCGGCGTTTCGAGGCAGCCACCGCTTTGAAGGCGGCTGGCGTCAGGACCGTGATAACGGTTTCGCCCCTGCTTCCGATTGAAGATCCCGAGGAGTTCTTCGCGCGCGTCTCACGGAGCGCCGACGCCGTGGTGATCGACCATTTCATTGAAGGCGACGGCACGCCGGACGGCCGCCGCACTCTCAGGACCGCGCTTCCCGCTGCGATGGGTGCCCTGCATCCCGATGCTTTGACCGTCGAGTACCGGGACTCCATGGTCCAGGTGGCACGCCGCTATCTCCCGGGACGGGTGGGGGTGAGCATCGATGGCTTCGCCGGGCGATATTTGCCGGGTCCCTAGCCTTCTTACCCCTCCCCTTGCCCCTTTTGGCATACGCCGCACTCTGTGGCTGACCTCGATGCGGTAAAAGCTGGTCCTGCGCTCCCATGGGGGAGGGGGAAGGGCATGGGGAGGGGGAGGGGTAAGAAGTAAAGAAGAAGCGAGTTGGCTCTGCTGGCGCTGTTTTACCTTGGATTTACAGGCAAAAACCCTTATGAAAGAGTGCCGTGTTCATAAAGAAAAGAAACCTGCTTCTGGCGATTTTGGTCTTCACCCTCGGCGTTGAGGGCTGCACGCAGTCCGGGCCACGCACACCGAAAAAGGGGACTGTCCCGAGGAGTTCAACCGTGGAAGAAAGCAAAGGAACGAGAGAAAAAGTGGTTTTGAGCGACGAAGAATGGAAGAAGAAGCTGACCCCGGAGCAGTACCGTGTCTGCCGACAGAAGGGAACCGAAAGGGCTTTCTCGGGGAAGTATTGGAACTCCACGGAGGATGGCGCTTACATCTGTGTCGCCTGTGGCAACGATCTCTTCAGCTCAGAGACCAAGTTCGATTCCGGTACGGGCTGGCCTAGCTTCTGGGCCCCGAGGAGTGAGGGCAGTGTCCGAACCGAGGAGGACCGGAGCTCGTTCATGACTCGAACGGAGGTCCTTTGCAGCAAGTGCGACTCTCACCTGGGCCACGTGTTCGAGGACGGGCCTGCGCCGACCCACCTGCGCTATTGCATCAACTCGATCGCCCTGGATAAGCGCGGCAAGGACGAGGAAACAAAATAGGCTGCCGTGCACAGAGTTTTCAATCGAGCACGTCTCGTCGCGCTCCTCTTCTCTTCCTTGCAACTCGTTGGTTGCAGCGGGCCGGAGATTTCCCGCGAGTACGACTATTACGAAGACGTGACAATTGTCCGCGCGGGGCCCTTTTATCTCGGCAGCTTGAACTACGTAAGGTTGGACATCGTCGTGCCCCTGACGAAGAAGACCTCGCCCCATGCACCTCGGAGCCCACCCGAGATCATCATCATGAACTTCCCCAGATGGACCTTTGACGAGGTCTACTTCGTGATCCGGGATGAGGTCATACGTTGCCGTCGCCCAGGATTCCAGGAGTACACGGTCCATATGAGGGCGGAAAAGTTCGCCAAGCTCGCCAGCTCGGGTTACGTGGCCGGCTACTTCGACGATCACAAGGCAAAGTTCCTCCTGGACCGGGAACAGCTGGAGGTCATCCGCGCGCTTGCCGAGGAGATTGGGGTATTGAATAGAGAATAGTGAATGAAGAATTAATGAGGAATCGTTGAGTGTACGCCGCTGTTCCATTCTCGATTCACTATTCTTTAGCCCCCTCCGCAAAAATCACCGGATAGCCGCCGTCCGGATGGGGAAAGATCTTGATGGGAACGCCGTACGCGGCGCTCAGATGCTCCTTGGTGAGGACCTCAGCGGGCGGCCCCGCAGCCCGCAGCTCGCCCGCGGCAAGGAGCGCCACCCGGTCGGCAAACTGGGAGGCCAGGTTGAGGTCGTGCAGGACCACGAGCACCGCCAGGCGGTCTCGGTGCGCGAGGTTCCGGACCAGATCCAGGATGCGGGATTCGTGCTTCAGATCCAGGTGTGCGGTGGGCTCATCCATGAGGAGGAACGGCGCGGTCTGGGTGAGGGAACGGGCGATGAGGACGAGTTGCTGCTCCCCACTGGAGATCTCCCCCAAACGCCGCGGACCGAAACCTGCTGCACCCACCCGCTTCATCGCGGCGTCGGCGATTTCCAGATCGGTTTTGGACTCACGGCCCAGCCAGCCCAGGTAGGCGGTGCGTCCCATGAGTACCGTGTCGAGCACGGTGAAGGCTTCGGGGAGGCGCACGGCCTGCGGAACAACGGCGATCTTTCGGGCGACGAGCTCCGGCCGCAGGTGGTGGACCCGGTCACCGTCCACCGTGATGGTCCCGCCTGCGGGTTCGAGTCGTCCACTTGCGGCACGGATCAGCGTGGACTTTCCCGCGCCGTTGGGGCCAATCAGGGCAACCACCTCGCCCCTTTCCATTGCGAGCGAAACGCCGCTGAGGATTGTGCGGGGACCGTACTTGAGTGTGACTCGGTCGAGAGTTAGCAAGTCATCACCAGTAACTTCGTTTCTCGCGCCGCAGAAGATAGATGAAGAAAGGTACCCCCATGAGCGCCGTGACAATGCCGACTGGCAACACGCGCACACTCGTCACCGCCCTGGTGATGGTGTCTGCTACAAGAAGGGTCGCTGCGCCTGTGAGGATAGCCAGTGGAATGAGGTGGCGATAGTCCGGACCCCAGAGGATGCGGATTACGTGCGGCACCACGAGACCGACGAAGCCAATGATTCCAGCGACGGCGACCGAAGCGGCGGCGGCAAGCGAAGCGGCCAGTATAAGCACCAGTTTGACGCGCTCTACGGGGAGACCCATTTGCAATGCCTGCTCGTCGCCGAACTGGAGAACGTTGAGGGGACGAGCGAGGAGGATGAGAATGATGAGTCCCACTGCAATGTAAGGCAACGCTGCGAGCACCGGGGGCCAGCCACCCTGCGAGTAGCCACCCAGCATGAAGAGCACGATGCGGTCCGAATTCTGCTTTGTCTGGAGCATGAGGAACCAGGTGAGTGCGGTTGCAAAGGCGCCGATGGCCACGCCCGCGAGGATCAGGGTCGTTACCGGAGCGCTCCTTTCGACCCGAGCGATGCGGTACACAACGAAGACGGTCAGGATAGCACCGATGAACGAGGCCACGGGACGCACGGCAGCAAGAGTAGTGGTGTCGAGAGAGGGAGACAGAGTTTGGAGCGCGGTGATTGCGCTGACCAGGCCCAGCGCCGCGCCCGGAGCAACGCCGATGAGGTAGGGGTCGGCGAGGGGGTTTCTCAAGAGACCCTGATAAGCAGCGCCGCTTCCTCCGAGTGCGGCACCGACAAGAAGCATGAGCACGCTTCCCGGCAAGCGCAGCCCGAAAAAAATCTTGTCGTCGGTCACCGTTTCGGGCGAAGACTCGAGGAAGCCCAGGCCGCGCAATAGGGTCCGCCCGATGTCTTCGAGAGGGAAGGGTTCCGAGCCCAGAGCCAGGCTGAGCAGAAGAGCGACCAGCAGAGCCGAACCGCACCAGACGTAAGGGGACACGCGCATGGTGGTCAGAGTATAGCAATCCAGAAGCTTGCTGTGGGGCGGTCTCCTGACCGCCCCACCAGTCGGACCTCGTTCCGTGGAGTGGGCGGGTCGGGAGACCCGCCCACAGCAGAGGAGAAAACCTAGGGAAACCGCTCCGGATGCAGCAATCTTGCCAGCGTTTCGAGACCGTCCACGAGCCGAGGTCCGGGTCGGCTCGCCAGGTTGTCGTCGAAAGGGTAGATCCTGGCCGTTTTGACGGCGGAGAGGGCCTCCCAGCCTGCGCGCTGGCGCACTGACTCCACGGTGACGCCGAAGACAGCGTCGCCGAGTACGATTATGTCGGGGTCCTTGCGAATGATGGTCTCGGCGCTGACGCGTGGATAATCCTGGGTCAGCGAAGCACCGAAGTTCTCTCCGCCCGCAAGCGTGATGAGGGTGTGCATGAAACTTCCCGAGCCCACCGTCCACGGATGCCGTACGTCCGTCGCATCCAGCTCGTAAAAGACCGTAGGGCGATGCGTCAATCCCTTCAGTTTTTCTTCTACCTCGTTTACCCGTTTCTCGAGCGAAGCCGCGAGCCTCGATGCTTCGACCTCGTGACCGCTGAGCTCGCCCACGAGCCGGACATTGTTGAAAAGCTCCGCGAACGTCTTGGGATTGGCTAGAAGGAAGACGTGGAGCTCGAGATTCTCGAGCGCACTTACGTGCTCGGCGCTGTGAATCTCGGCGGCGAGCACGAGGTCCGGTTTCAGCGCCACCATCGCCTCGGCATTCAGCTTGCCACTCGAGGATCCTAGCGAGCGCACTGCCTCGACCTCTACGGGAAAATCTGCGTAGTCATCCCGCCCCACCACCTGCGGGCCAGCGCCCACGGCGAAGAGGAGCTCCGTGTTGCTGGGAGAAAGAGAGATGATGCGGGGCGTCCGTACCGCCAGGGAGACTTTCCGCCCGAGACCGTCCGTGTAGAGTTTCGTATTGGAAGACGATGAGGTCGAAGAGGAATGCTCGCACGATGCCAGCAGCCCGGCCGCTATCAGCCCGAGCAGAAAGACGGTTAGCTTTGTTGTGGGGCGGTCTCCCGACCGCCCCACCGGTCGAGCGAGGGAGACACCGGTCGGGCGAGGGAGACCCGTTGCGTGGGCGGGTCGGGAGACCCGCCCACAACAGGCGGGTGGTGGCGTCATCACGATCCTTCCGGTATTAGCTGAAGAGCACCTCGAGATCGGTCTTCGTCAGGTCGCGCATGAGGTTCTCGTCTGCGCGGACGATAGCGTCGGCGAGCTTGCGCTTGGACTCCTGCAGATCTGCTATACGCTCTTCGATCGAGTCTCTCGAGACTAGACGATAGGCGAAGACGGTCTTGTCCTGGCCGATGCGGTGGGCGCGATCGATGGCCTGAGTCTCCACCGCGGGGTTCCACCAGGGGTCGAGGATGAAAACGTAGTCGGCCGCGGTGAGGTTGAGCCCCAGCCCACCAGCCTTCAGGCTGATGAGGAAGAAGCGACACTTCTTGTCATTCTGGAAACGGTCCACCCTCGCCTCGCGGTCTCGAGTTCGACCATCCAGATACTCATAGGACTTGCCGGCCTGGTCCATCTCATCGCGCACGATGGCGAGCAGCGAGGTGAACTGCGAGAAGATGAGAACCTTGTGCCCTTCGTCCTCCACCTCGCTGAGCATGGAGACGAGCGCCCTGATCTTTCCCGAAGCCATTTTTGCGTACTTGTCGGATAAGAGCCCAGGATGGCAGGCTGCCTGCCGCATCCGGAGCAGCGCCTCGAGTATGTGAAGCTTCGAGCGGGCCATGCCCTTTGCCTTGACCTGCGAGAGCACCGAGTTCCTGCAGCGTTCCTTGACTTCCTTGTAAACCTGCTTTTGCTCCGCCTCCATCTCGCAGACGATGGTTTCCTCGAACTTCGGAGGTAGATCCGGGGTCACCTCATCCTTCTTGCGCCTCAGGATGAACGGCCTCAGCGTACGTCGCAGGAAGGTCGTGCTTCCGGAGTCTGGGGCCTTGTCGGAAGCAAAGCGCTTCTTGAAAGCCCCGTACGTGCCAAGCATTCCGGGGTTGAGAAAATCAAACAGCGACCAAAGCTCACCCAGATGGTTTTGCACGGGAGTACCGCTCAAGATCAAGCGTCGTTCTCCCTGCAACACGCTGGCACTCTTCGCGTTTTGCGACTCGGCGTTCTTGATGGCTTGCGCTTCATCAAGAATGAGATACAGAAAGCGGAAGCCAGAAAGTTTTTCCGCATCACGGCGGACGGTCCCGTACGTTGTGAGCACAATGTCGTAGTCGGAAAGTTTTTCGAAGGCGGCCGCCCGCTTGAGACCCGTATAGCTGAGGACTTTGAGGTTCGGTGCGAACCGCTTCGCCTCGCGCATCCAGTTGAAGCTGAGAGACTTCGGGGTGACAATGAGCGAGGTGCCCTCTCGGCCTTCCTCCTTGAGAAGCTGGAGAAGGGCCAGGGCTTGAACCGTTTTGCCGAGTCCCATGTCGTCGGCGAGACATCCTCCCCAGCCCATCTGGTCGAGGAAGCGTAACCACCCCAGCCCGAAGCGCTGGTACGCGCGTAGCTCGCCCTTGAACCCAGGGGCAGGGTCGGACTCGTGAATACCATCGAAGTCCGCTAGACGGCCCTTCTCGGCGCGGAACCCATCATCGAGCCGCGCCTGGATTTTTTCTGCCACCAGAGCGTCAATGACGGCCGATTGCAGCTTTTTGAATCGCAACTTGCCTTCGTGCAAGTGGCCGAGCGACATCCACGCGGCATTCTTCTCGAGCCACTCGCCGGGAAGGACTCCCACAGCGCCTTGCTTCAAGACGATCATCCGGTTGCCCTGCTTCATCGTCTCGAGCAGGGTCGGCAAGTCAACGCTCTGGTCACCGAAATGGACGATTACAGCGACATCGATGTAATCCGGCGCCGTCGTCACGTCGACCTCCATGTCCGTGGGCGGCCGGAAGGGCATCTTCTTGCCGTGCAACGTCCAGCCAAGCTCGAAGAGCTCCGGCGCCGCAAGCGCGAGCCGATCCGCGGACAAGGAAAATGAATGCGAGGCTTTGTCGTAAATGAAACCCTGCTTGAGCAGGTTGACGGCGTGAGACTGCTCCACGTCCAGGTTGCGCACCACCAGCTTTCTGTTCTTCATGGAGAAGAAACGGCTTCCGGGCCTCGCAGCGCGCACCAGATCCTCGCCGTAGCGGAACGCGACCTCGCCAGCCACCTCCTGAGGGCCACTTTCCAGCTTGAGCTCAGGCCGGGGATCGAGCCCCTCGACTCGACGTATTTTCAGCGAGCCCGGGAAGTGAATCGGGGGCAGCGTGGTCGAGCGCTCGAAGATTTTCAGGAGCGACGGTACTTTCCGTCGAGGAACGTGGCGGAATCTGCCGCGGCGCAAGGCGCGCAGCCACGACACGGAGCCGGCAAAGTCGACGTTGCTGAGTCTTCCCGAGCGCCGTAAGAGGAGTCCCTTCTCACCGTCGGTGATCAGTAGAACCTGGGATTTGTAAAGAAGTGTTTTTCCATCGCGCACAAACCGGGAGGTCAAATGATAGTCCCCCCGTTTCGGGATGCGCTCAATCAGCAGGTTGAACTCGAGAGGGGGCTGACCATCAGGAACAATGGGCACCGCAACTCTGGTTGCCGGCGACACCGTACCGTCGCTCCGACTCGAACTGGCGGGCAGGACATAGACCCGGCCCGACTCCAACAGCCATGGCAGCATCGTGCGCCACGCCTTTTCAGTGACGTTGATGGCAAGCGGCTCGCCTCGTCGGCCGTTGCGCCTGCCTCGGCGGCCGTTTTGCCGCCGGTCCTTGCCCCGCTTGCCTCGTCTTGCTTCGGGACCCAGCCGCGGCAGACGCAAGAGAACTGAGGCGACGCGGTGATCGAGGGGATGACGCGATCGCCGCGAAAGCTGACGGTCGATGGGCACCGGCTGCAGGGCGTTTCCGTATTCGCCGTCGTGCGTTGCCTGCCGGTAATAAACTCGCATCGTTCCCGTTCCGGCAACGGGGCCGGTCCCATCAATCAGGTACACGAGGCCCGCCGGGCCGACGGGCAGGGTGGGGTGTTTTGATCGATCTCGTTTCCCCTTTGCACCACGCCACGCCTCACGTCTCGAGCTCGCGGGAACGCTTCGCGTCACAGTTCCCGCATTTCCGGGACCAGCACCGCCCTGACCAGCACCGTCTCGACCAGCATCGTCTTGTGAGAGACGAGATTCTGACTGCGGGACGACGGAGGTCCTGGAAGGAGGACGCTCACCGTTCCCACTGTCATCCACAGGAGTTTCAACGGAAGTGTCACGGCCTTCTATGTCACCGTGCCAGGGCTCCTGTGCCCCGTTGCCATCTACCTGTGGGCGCGTTCCCACTTTGGACTCGTGATCTTGCGAACGAGTAGATTCCGAAGTGTCGCTGCGACCGGTTTCGCCCGTCTCCGTGAGTGTTCCTATAGCGCTAAGAGTCGCCTCGGGCGGTGCGCTATGAGTTTCGACCGGGGTTCTCTTCCGCACTCGTGTTTTTGAGACACCTTTCCTCGAGCCGGTGGCCGTCGATTTCAAGGACTTCTTCGCCCTTGCGACCGTCGTCTTCGTCACAGCCTTAGCCCCCGTTGTCTTCGACACAGCCTTAGCCCCCGTTGTCTTCGACACACTTCTTCTCTTAGCCTTCGCCTGGATCTTCTTTGCCTTGGCTGTCTTCCTTGGCTTCCCTGCGTTACTCGCCGAGGAGGCAGCCCGACCAGTCGTCCCCCGGCGCGTAGCTGGTGCGGCGCTCGCCGAGCCCGAGTCGGAATCGAGCACCTTCGGGTTGGAATCGAGCACCGCGTCACACTCGAGCACCGCGGTGGTCGACTTACTCTTCTTCGTGGTGACCCGCCCCTTCTTCGTGGGAACCCCGGCGGTCCCCCGTTTGGCAGTCCCTTTCGTGCCGACCTTTCGACTCATCGACGACTTCGGCTTCTGACCCGCAGTCTTTTTCGATGAACGTCGCGAGGATTGTTCATTACCTCGTTTTGCCAAGTCCGTTACCCCAGCTAGTGGCCCATGGTAAAGGCACCCGCCGAACTCTCGAAAATCACTGTCTTACGCCAATGACGAGCTCAGAGGGCATTGTTCTATTGTGGAGGTGAGTCCTTGTGAATCGTTTCCCTCGCTCCGCAACACGCGACATCGAAGGAACTCACACTACCTCTCGTAGCGAGTATCGCTTTTCTACAAGACCCTTAGAAATTCATGACTGTCCTGGAAGTCGATGGCCTCGAGATCAGTGACCTGGTAGTCAAGGACCTGGAAGTCATTGGTCTGGTACTTGCCGGCGGCGCAGAGATCGCCGTCCGGACAGTCAAGTACCGGTAACCTAATAATTTCTGGCTGCTTCCAGGTCCCACTCGCTCGAGAAAGAGGAAGCGGAATCCTGAAGCGTCTGGCATTTTCTGTGGAATCCCGTCCGCGCCTCCGAATCCTTGAGGAGGAGGAGGATCCTGTCACTCGCGGGTACCAAAGGGTACGTCCGGCGTCGCGTTCGCGTATCCACCCTTGCGGGTAGCACCGGCTTTATTCCGGCCCTTCACGTCGGGCGCGACAGAGCGAAGACAGCAACTCCCAGATCGACTGCCTTATTCCACAGCTTAACCAGTTTCGTGCTCTTTTACGACCTTTTACGACGGCAGCCGCGGGTCTCCTCGCCAAGCACTTGTTTTCTTACCAATAAGATAGCCCCCCCAGACGGCCCCGTCAAGGGGTCTTTCCTCGAGTTCTGGTTAGCTCGTGACGGCCCCCTCGGACGCCGACGCTACGTGACGGGCGTATTTGGCAAGAACTCCGGACTTGTAGCGCGGTTTTGGCGGTTTCCACCCCTTCAGGCGCTTCTTCAGCTCGGTCCGAGAAAGCTCAACGTCGAGCTTGCGCTTGGGGACGTCGATCGAGATCATGTCGCCCGCCTTCAGAGCCGCAAGAGGGCCGCCATCAGCGGCCTCCGGCGCGATATGGCCGATCATGAAGCCGTGAGTGGCGCCCGAGAAGCGACCGTCGGTCATGAGGGCCACGGTTTCACCGAGTCCCGCACCCTGGAGAGCACCTGTGACGTGCAGCATTTCGCGCATTCCAGGTCCACCCCTCGGCCCCTCGTAGCGAATGACCATGACATCGCCCGCCTTGATCTTGCCTCGCTTGATCGCCTTGAAGGCATCTTCCTCGCGGTTGAACACGCGGGCCGGTCCTCGATGGCTCTTGCGGGCGTGACCCGAAAGCTTGATGACGCACCCGTCGGGAGCGACGTTGCCGTGGAGGACAGCGATGCCACCCTGGGGTTTGATCGCCCGGTCGAGCGGATGAATGACTTTCTGATCGGGCGGCTCTTCGGCCGCTCGAGCTTCCTCGCCAATCGACCGGCCCGTGATCGTCAGGGCGTCTTCCTTCAGGAGTCCCGCCTCCAGGAGTCTTTTTGCAACGACCGCCATGCCGCCGGCCTCGTACATCTCGACGGCGGTGTAGAGGCCCCACGGCTTCAGGTTGGCGAGGACCGGTGTCTTACGCGATATGCGGTCGAAGTCCTTCAAGCTGAGGCGCACGCCCGCTTCCTTGGCCACCGCAAGCAGGTGCAGAACCGCGTTCGTCGATCCGCCCGTAGCCATGACGCCGGCGACGGCGTTCTCGAGCCCCTTGCGGGTGATGATTTTCTTCGGCGTGAGGCCCTTCGCGAGGGAAGCCATCACGAGCTTTCCAGTCTCGTAGGCAATTTCGAGTTTCTCGTCGGCTGTTGCAGGCACACTGTTGAACCCCATCGGCGAGACGCCCAGCATCTCGAACGCCGTGGCCATCGTATTGGCGGTGAACTGCCCGCCGCAGGCGCCCGCGCCCGGGCAGGCGCGATTCTCGATTTCCTTGAAGTCCTGCTCGCTCATCTTGCCCGCGTTGTAGGCGCCGATGGCCTCGAAGACGTCCTGAATGGTGAGGCGCTTGCCACGGTACTCGCCAAAGTGGATCGACCCGCCGTAGAGCATGACCGAAGGGATCTCGAGTCGCGCCATGGCCATGACCATCGCCGGTATGGTCTTGTCGCAGCCGGAGATGGTGACGAGCGCGTCGAACATGTGCCCGCGCGCAACCAGCTCCACTGAATCTGCGACGACATCGCGGCTTACGAGCGAGGTCTTCATGCCCTCGGTGCCCATGGTGATTCCATCGGTGATGGCAATCGTGTTGTACTCGATGGGCGTTCCCCCTGCATCGCGGATGCCCTGTTTGACCTTCGCCGCCAGCTCACGGTGGTTGAAGTTGCAAGGCATCGTCTGAATCCAGCAGTGGGCCACCCCCACCTGAGGGCGTGAGAGGTCTTCATCGCTGAAGCCAATGGCCTTCATCATCGAACGGGCGGCGGCGCGGTCGGGGCCGTCGAGAAGCACCCGGCTCTTGTGGCGAAGGTCGAATGTCATGGAAGAATCTCCTGCTGGGTAAGTGCTCCGTTTCGCTGTCACCCCCGCTGGGGGGGCGGCGCACCGCCCCCCCAACCACCCCCCCACCAATGCGCCCCTTTAGGCGGAACTCTCTACAAAAACCTCTGAAAGGGAGCACTGGGTAGAGGAGGGATTCTACTGCGAGGGGTTGCGGTCATCCAAGGGCGCCGATTTTTTTTTGGCTTTCTTTCAGCAGGTGACTCACGACAATGCTCTCTCCATGCAGGATTTCTACAGCTGGGGTCTCCCCGTCGGTCAAGTCGCTGGGATACGGATACGGATCCATTGGATGCTATTGGTCTGGTGGGCCATCCAGTTCAACAACTGGGTCTTGCCGGTCACAGGAGATAACCGCAAGCTGGTTCTTGCCGCGTGGGCCCTTGGAACACTCCTTGTCTTTCTGAGTATCCTGCTGCACGAGCTGGGGCACTGCTTTGCGGCGCGGCGGGTCGGCGGTGACGCGCACGAGATTCTTCTCTGGCCTCTCGGCGGGCTTGCCTTCTGCCATTGCCCGGACTACTGGAAGTCTCACTTCGTCGTCGCGGCCGGGGGGCCGCTGGTGACGCTTGCCATCGCCTCGGTCAGCTACGTTGCGTTTGGGGTGATCGAGCCGCACACCGTCGAGATGGCGCCGACCACTCAGTATCTCGTCCAGCGAACCGCTGGCCTCCTGATCTTTTGGAATTTCGTCATCCTCATCTTCAACCTGATCCCCCTCTACCCGCTGGATGGCGGGCGCATCTTCCACGCGCTCGCCTGGGGGTATTTCAGCCGGCGGGGGGGGCATGCCTCGGGCGGATACGGTCGCGCCAATCTGGTGACGCTCTGGGTTTCCAGGGTGACGGCCGGAGCCGGCATGATCTACGGGCTCTACGAGGCGAACTTCATGCTGGTCGTCATCTTCCTCTGGGCCCTGAGCGGCGCGGAAAGTCTGAAGGGGCGGCGATACTAGTCCACTAGTCCCGTGCCCCTTTCACTACGACCACCGACGTTGCGGCGCCGCAGAGGAGGACCGTGCCGACGCCGGAGAGGAGCAGGAAAAGCGGGGCGCAGATGAGAGGGCGGTCGTGAGAGGGCATGTCATCGAACCAGACCGCGACATACGGATTCGTGGCCATCAGAAGGTCGGCCTCCCAGGCGTTTGCGATTTCCAGGGCAACAGGAAAACCGGCGTAGAGACAGAGAGCGGTTACATAGGTCGCAACCATCGCCACCACGCTGCGTTTCGCAAGAACCGAGGCAAGCGTGCTCAGCGCCGTCGTGAAGAGGAGATTCATGCTGAGGACACCGAAACCGAGCACGAATACGACGAGAGGTGGATAATTTCCCAGCTGCGTGTCAAACGTGACCAGAGCCGTGTTCACGCAGGCCGTCGCCAGCACAATTCCCGTGCAGCTGTACAGGCTGGCGAGAAACTTTCCCCCCAGCACTTCGGAGGAGGGGAGCAGAGTTCCGCGCAGAAAGTCCATGTTCCCCTGCTCGATCTCGCGAGGAAAGGAGCTGGCGGCGATGGCGGGGACGAGGAGCAGGGTGAGCGTCAGTGCCACCGTGTTGATCGTGGCGATCTTTTCGTTGAGATGAAACCAGGGGGCGTCGATCGCGGCGATGGCAACGAAGATCGCGAGCGGAATCCAGAACAGGAGTCTCCGGAACCAGGGGCGGCCGAAGACCTCGGAGCGAATCTCTTTCAGGAACACGGGGTTCCTGGCGCCGCTGACACCCTGCTCTCCCAGCCAGCAGAGGACGCGGGTCAGTAGCGCTCGCGTCTGCCGGCGCGCTTTCCGGCGCGGCAGGCTCCCGGAAGCCTTCCGCTGCGCCAACCCGGCCAACCTCCGCTCCCGCCAGCGCCCGAGGGCGAGCTCCGGCTTGCGCACTTGCCGCAGCAGATAGGCCAGGTGTAAGAGCGACAGTAGCCCGGCGAAGCCCAGGTAGAGAACCCACGGCTGGGCGATCATGAAAGGAAGAGGCGCTGGACTTCGCATTTCGAACATGATGGGTATGAGAGGAGAGATGCAGGGACCGACCAACATAAACACAGCCTCCATCGATCTGTTTTGTAGGCCTCCCGAAGTCATCAGCAGAAGGAACACCAGCTGGCAGAGAAACAGAAGACCTAGGTTCCAGAAGACCACCCAGACGATGCCGCGCACGACCGCGTATGAGTTTCTCCTGGAGCGCATGGATGCGGTCAGGCAGAGAAAGCCCGCTAAGATTACGGCCGCGAGGGTGACGGCATAACACCGGAGGAAAGACCCGAAGCTGATTCCTCCGAGGAGGTAAAGAACGCAAACCGCGGGAGCACTGCTCAGAAGGACGAGGATCACATACCCCACAGGCGCCAGTATCTTCGCGAAGATGATCGCGAAGGGCGAGAGCAGTGTCGAGTAGAGCGCTTCGTAAGTGCCGCGTTCCCGCTCCCCCGAGATCGCGGTGGAGGTGATGGCCGGGATGACGAGGAGCACAGCGCCTAGCTGGGTCAGGAGAAAGGCGCTGAAAACCTCGATGTTCCGCAAGCCCGCGGCGAGCATGCTTTCCCGCGACGGCCAGGCAAGGAGGGTCACAGCGCTCGAGATGATCACGGTTGCGAGCAGCAACCAGAATGCCGACCGTGTGCGTAGGAGTCCCACGAACTCGCGTTTGATAAGAGGGAATTCCCAGGATGGTCGCTGGGGCTTCAAGAGTCCCGCGCTCGCTTCGCTTCGAGGCACGCCGCCGACACCCCCCAGAGCACGGCGATGGCGACGGCGTGAAGGAGGAGGAAAATTGAAACGTAGAAAAAGGCCTCGCCTGCTCGCGCGTGTCGCAGGAGCCCGTACGCCGCCGCCAAGGCTCCGTAAGGGTTGGTCGCGCACACGACCTCGTCGCCGGAGCCGCTGCTCGCCACCATCACCAGGATGGGCCACCCCAGGTAGACGGCCAGAATTGACAGGTAGCTCACGAGCAGGGCTCCCAGGGTGCGCTTCGAGATTACGGACGCGAAGGTGCCGACAGCCGCAGTGAAGACGAGTGTCATCAACAGGATGGCAAGCGTCGCCCCGAACACCCAGATCGCGCCCAGGTACGTCTCTCGCGTGTACGTGTCTCCCATGTACGTGCGCGGTGAGTAAAAGAGCAGGAGACCCGCACTTACCCAGAGGACGCCCACGAAGACCCCGAAGCAGCTGTAGAGCGTTGCTGCGAACTTCCCTTGAAGCACCTGCCGCAGGGTGAGGAGCGTTCCCCGCAGGAAGTCCAGGTTCCCCTGCTCCAGCTCGCGCGAAAACGAGCTCGCGGCCACTCCCGGGAGGAGGAGGAGAACAAGGCTCAGGCCGACCCCGGCGACCACCGGAATGCGGTCCGCCGCGTCGTGGCGCCGGAGCTCGATGCAAGCGACAGCGGTCAGAATGACGAGAGTTCCCCAGAAAAGAGCCCGACGGAAGCGCGGTTGCCCGAAGAACTCCGAGCGCAGCTCCTTGAGAAAGACAGGATTCCAGATCCAGGAAGGGCCCCTACCTTCCCGCTCAATGAGGAGCTTCGTGGACCACGAACGCCTCGGTGGGCGAGACGCCATGCGCTTGCCGGCCAGCTTTCGTTCGCGTCGCCGCGACACCGCCAGGTCCGGCTTGCGCGCCCGCCTGAGGAGGTAGACGAAGTGCGCTAGGGAGAGCAGCATGGCGAAGATGACGTAGATGAGCCACGGTTCGACGAACAGCATTGGGCCAAAGCCCATCCCCATCCCGAGCGTCTGAGAAAATAATTCGAAGCTAATGGGCGTGTAAGGCGACAGGCAGCAGGCGAGCATTGCCAGCTGGTCTGGCAGACGAAAGAGGAAGAAGTTGGTCAGCGCCGCAACAAGATAGAACAAGAACAGGAAGCCGCCATTCCAGAGGAACACCCAGCCGACTCCACGCACAACGGCTGGTGCGGTTCGCTGCGAGCGCATGGAGATAACCAGACAGACGACGCCCGCAGTGAGAACTGCGGAAAAGGTGATTGTGTAGCACCTGAGAACGGCCCCGAAGCCGACTCCGCCCAGAAGGTAGAGGACACAGATCGCCGGAGCCGTGCTCAGAAGGAGGATCACGACGTAGCCGGCGGAAGCGAAAATTTTTGCCAGAACGATGGCAGAAGGCGTGAGGAGGGTCGAGTAGAGCGACTCGTACGTCTTGCGCTCGCGTTCTCCCGAGATGGCCCCCGCGGTAAAGGCCGGGACGACGATCAGCGCTACTGTGAGCTGGGCAGCGAAGAACGCATAGAAGACCCATACGGTTTCCTGACCAAAGACCAGGGTACGACCGGACGGCCAGCTGAGGAGCGTTACGAGGCTCGAGATGGCGACGGTCAATACCAGCAGCCAGAAGGCCTTCCGCGTGCGGAGCAGTCCGACGAACTCACGCTTGAAAAGGGGGTACTCCCAGGAAGGTCTCCACGTCATGGCATTCCTCACGCAAGCCGGCCTTTGGTAAGCGTCAGGAACGCGGTTTCGAGATCCACTCGCTCCTCCTGGAAAGCGGTGAAACGTATCCGCTCCGAGACCAGAAGCTCGATGAGCTCCGCGACCTCCGGCTCGGTGGCCTGCAAGGAGAAGCGTATCGAGGAGCCCACCGGCTCGACCTTTTCAACTCCACCAGCCTTTTCGAGGATGCCGACCGCGCGTTCCGAGTCGGCCCGATCGAGGAGGTCGAGAGTAAACTCGCGGTGCGTGCTGAGACTCCTCAAGATGTCTTCGACCGCGCCCGCCGCGACCAGCTTTCCGGTCTCGATAATCCCCACCGTGTTGCAGATGGTCGAGAGCTCCGTGAGGATGTGGGAGGAGACGATGACGGTCTTCCCCATTTTCTGGAGCTCTCTGAGAAGCTCGCGGAATTCGATGCGAGCCCGCGGGTCGAGGCCGGAGGCCGGCTCGTCGAGGATGAGCACTCTGGGATTGTGCAGCAGCGTCTTCGCGAGGCAGGCCCTCTGCTTCATGCCACGGGAAAAGGCGCTCACCTGATCGTCGCGCTTCGAGCCGAGGTCGGTCAACGCGAGAACGTCGTCGATTACCCTGCGCCGCTTCGACCGCACGATGCGGAAAGCTGCGGCGAAGAAGTCGAGGTACTCCAGAAGTGTCATGTTGTCGTAGACGCCGAAGGAGTCGGGCATGTAACCGACGAGCTCTTTGATGCGCCTCGGTTCACGCACGACGTCAGCACCGTGGATCTTGGCGCTTCCGCTCGTCGGCCAGAGGAGTGCGGCCAGGATGCGCAGGGTCGTCGTTTTCCCGGCGCCGTTGGGACCGATGTAACCGAAGATCTCGCCCTCACGAATCTCCAGGTCGAGCTTGTCGAGAGCGACCTGACCCTCGTAGGCCTTGGTCAGGCCCTTGATCTGAACGGCAACCGGGGGAGCTGGCGCTGCATACGGTTCGTCAGCTGGAGCGCTTTTTTCTTCTTGTGCCTCTGGGTTCATCGCCTGTTCCTTACTCAGTTCCTCACTCAACGTTTCGGGGCGGTAACTCGACGACCACCGCAGTGACGGCGTTCCGCACGGGAATACTCGGGACTGCGGGGAAAACGGGGGACTGCGTCAGCGCGATCAGGTACCTCGGCTCTTCTGCACGCCACGGATTCGCCGGCAAGTCGACGTCCGGCCCGTAGTTCTGCAACGTGAAATTCAAGTGCGGTCGAGCGACGGCGCGCAGCACCTTGTTGCGAACCGAGCGCGGGATGCTGGACGGATCGCTTCCCGTGAAGGAGTACCGGCGTGTGGGGTTCTTGAGTCCGGGAATGTCTTCGTAAGGCGAAGCGCCCAGCGGTTCCGACAGTTCCCTCTCCTCACCGGGACGGAGTGGCAGGCTCATGGAGTAGCGATCGTCCTCGGTCACGTAAAGCTCTAGGGGCACGGAGCCCCGGTTCACGATTCGTGGGTAACCCGCTGCGCTGGGAGCAGATTTCACCTCGAGAATCTCCTCCATCGCCTCACCCGAAACCTCGTAGTCGTACCGCAGATAGTGCATGGCATTGGGATAAAGGGTTGCCGGCCCGAGACGCAATTTACCCTCGGCTTGAACTTCGAGGGTGGTGTTTGCAACGGGAATCCGCGAAGGGTCTCCAGGGTATCTCTGGACACCTCCTCGCAGGGGCTGCGGCCA
>Ga0315336_1001651_pt1 | contig 40609 bp, 30 predicted proteins | sample ASW5metaG_FD_204512 | JGI IMG/M metagenome (GOLD analysis project Ga0315336, IMG submission 204512) | Ammonia-oxidizing marine archaeal communities from Monterey Bay, California, United States - ASW #5 | ecosystem: Environmental > Aquatic > Marine > Intertidal zone | place: USA: California... | reverse complement strand
CACCTGCTCTCGGCGATGCTCAAGGGCAGCGTCGGAATCAGCGAGGATCTGACCGGAGCCGAGGCCCGAAGCCGACTCTCCGACTACATGCACACCAAGCTCGGAGGCCGGTCCGAGGTCGAGCTGGTCTACACGACCCCGCCGTATCCCAAGGCCTATCGAGAGGAGGCCGCCCATTTCGTCGCCGAGCTCATCGGTATCGGCTATCCCGACTCCCGGTTCATCAACAGCGCCGGGGGCGATCCACAACAGATCCGCACCCGGGCATTCCTGGCCCTGATCCGCCTCTTCAGCAGACGCGCCGAGGTGGCTCCGCTGGTGCTCGAGCTCGAAGACCTGCACTGGGCCGATTCGGCGTCGTTGGTGTTCTTTGAGTACGCCCTCAAGCAGCTCGAGGACCGGGCCTTCATGGTGTTGGCGGCGTCCCGACCCGAAGTCTCGTCCCGACATCCCGACTTCGGGAAGGACGTCGCGCGAGCGATCGAGCTGCGTATGGCCCCGTTGTCCAACGACGCCATCGTCGACCTGGTCGAACATCTCCTGCGAAACGTCGGGAACGTCCCGCAGCGGGTTGTGGCCGAGATCGCACAACGGGCGGGAGGAATCCCCTATTTCGCAGAGGAGATGGTCAAGAGCCTCGCCGACCTGGGCACCCTGGTCCGCCGCGATGATCAGTGGTTCTTCGACCTCACCAACCGCCAAGCCATCGATGTACCGGCGTCGGTCGAGGGCGTGCTACAAGCCCGTCTGGATCGACTGACGCCGCTAGAACTGGCCACCGCCCGCATCGCCGGAGTCGTGGGACGGGTCTTCTGGGACAGCTCGCTGATCGAGCTCTGTCGGACCGCCTCGACCTCGAAGCTCCTCGCCTGCCCGAACAATGAAAACGAGGTCCGGGCGAGTCTGCAACGGCTGTGCGATCGGGAGCTCATACGCGTGCATCCCGTGTCGGCATTTCCCGGCGCCCTGGAGTACTCCTTCGTCCACGACCTCACCCGAGATGTGGCCTATAATGGGCTTGTAAAGCGCGCTCGCCGCCAGCTGCATACCCAACTCGCCGAGTGGTTGGAGGCCAACATCGGCGACCGAGCGCGGGAGTGGTTCGCCACGATAGCCGGCCACTACGAGGCGGGACGGGACCACAAACACGCCGCGGAGTGGTATCTACGGGCCGCCCAATCGGCGGCGGGAGCGTACAGCAACACCCAGGCGCTCGAACTCTTCGAAAAGGCCATTGGGCTCGGCACCCTCGATCACGCCCAGCGGGCGCGGGCGCGGCTGGCACTCGCCCAGGTCCGAGAGCGGGTCGGACAGTGGCAGGAGGCCCTGGCGGAGCTCGGGTATGCGACGACCGAAGCCGAGACGGCTCGCATGGATGCCCTGCGCGCCGAGATCCTCACTCTCCGCGCCAAGCTCTTCACGCTCACCGGCCAGTTCGATGCCGGAAGATCCGAGATCGAGCGCGCCATCGAAATCTCACGGCGCAGTCGCGCGAGAAAGCAGGAGGCACGCGCCCTCTCCGAGCTCGGATACGGCCTTCGCCGTCGCGGAGAACTCGAGGCGGCGATGGATACCTTTCGCGAGGCACTGACCATCCACCGGAGCCTGAGAGACGCCCGCGGCGCGTCGGACATGCTCCTGCACGTGGCCTCCGTCTACATGGCCAAGGACCTCGACGACCAGGCACTCAACAACGCGCAGAAGGCGAAGACCGCGATCGCGAAACTCCAGGACCCCGCGCGATTGGCGCACTGCCTGCACACCTTGGGCTACCTCAATCACCACCGCGGGAACGCCGACGACGCGATCGCCCTCTACCAAGAGTCCCTGGACCTTCGCATCTCCGTCGGCGACCGTCCAAGAGCTGCCTGGAATCTCCACAATATCGGTCAGATTCGCATCGACCGAGGCGACATCGGCCAAGCTGCAGATCTCCTCACCGAGGAGCGCGAGATCAGCGAGAGCGTCGGCAACCGACCGGGGGTGGCGTACGGCCTCATGAACCACGGCACTCTGGAGACCTTCAAAGGCCATTGGGAAAAGGCCATCGCGCTGAACAAGGAGGCCTTGGAGATCTTCGAGGAAGTCGGCGAGCTACCCATGCAGGGCACTGTCCTCGACCTGCTCGCCGATCTTTACCGTTCGAGCGGAGATCTCGACAACGCCAAGAAGATCAACGACGAGGCCGCCCAGATCAAATCCAAGGCCGGAGAACAGGAGGAATCCGTCGGAGGCCTGCTCATCGGCGCCTCCATTGCCGCCCAGCGAGGAGAGCTCGAGCGCGCCCAGGAGATCCTCACCAAGGCCGAGGCAGCTGCACGCCCGGGTCGCGTGCCCATGCGGGTTCACACCCTGGTCGACCTCGCAGAGCACGCCGACCGACAAGGTCGATCCGACGAGTGTTTCCAGTGGGCGGTCAAGGCCCTCGCCGAGCTGGAGACGGTCCAGGATCCGCTGCCCGCCCGGGCTCTTCACTGTCGCGCCCTGATCGCCAAACAGACCGAAATTCCGGCGCTTGAACTCGTCAAAATAGCGGAACAAGGCCGGAGGATTGGATCGGTTCGCGACGATGCGCGCATTCGCATTGCGGTCCTCCAAGCCCTTCTACAGGCGAACGACCGGCCAGCTCTCGCCCGATTCGCGGAGTTGCCTCAGCGGCCCTGGGACGCCGCTCACGCCGACATTCTCGCCACACTCATGGCCGAAATTCCAGCCTGACCGGGCTGTGTACATACAATTGTCTTAGACAATCGTCCGTACAACTGTTCAAAGGAGTCAGTCCACGGCCAACTCGTAGGTGCCTCCGAAATAGGTGCGGTTGCCGCAGAACGTCCCGTCCTCCTCGACTTCGAGCTTGCTCGTCGACAACTTTGCCGTCATCTTCGTGCCCGTGGCGGTCTTGAAGACGAGGCCCGTCGACTTCTTCCTCACCGTCGCGTCGACCTCACAGCCCGCGGGAAGCGCGGTCGCTGGGCCGTTGAAGGTGTGCACGCCGCCCTCAACCCTGGCCGTCCAGGACTCGCCGTGCTGGGTGATCGCGATGGTGGATGTCGCCATCTTCCCCACCACTTTGTAGGTCTTCACAGTCGGCGGATCGGGGGCCACAACGGGAACCGGCGGTGGCGGCGCGACCTCGGCTGGCGCCGGATCCGGGGTTTCACCGGGATCACATGCCCCGAGCGCGAGAAGTGCGAGCGCCAGAGTCGACACGGAACTACCCTTTGCCGTTGCGGAGAGGGGTCATGGTACATGGCTGACGCGGTCGCGCTTTGATAGGACGCCTCCCCCTCCGGAGGTCCTATGCACTTCGACACAGTCTGCGTCCGCGGCGCCATCCAGCCCTGCGAAATCACCGGCGCCATCGTCCCGCCGATCTACCAGACCGCGACCTACGTCCTCGACGAAGTCGGCAAGGACAAGGGCTTCGACTACACCCGCTCCTCCAACCCGACGAGACAGACCTTCGAAGGTGCGCTCGCCGCGATCGAGGGTGCCAAACACTGCGCCAGCTTCGCCAGTGGGATGAGTGCAGTCGACGCGATCCTGCGGACCTTCGATTCCGGCGATCACATCATCTCCAGCGACGATGTCTATGGCGGTGTTTCCAGGCTTTTCAATACGATCCTCACCCGCCACGGCATGTCGTTCACCTACGTGGACACCTCGTTTCCCGAGCGCGTCGAGGCGGCCATCCGACCGAACACCAAATTGATCTGGATGGAGACCCCGACCAACCCGCTCCTTAAAGTGACCGACATCGAGGCGGTCGCGAAGATCGGCAAGAAGCACGGCATCCCCGTGGGCGTCGACAGCACCTTCGCGACCCCGGCACTTCTGCGTCCGCTCGAGTTCGGCGTCGACATCGTCATGCACTCGACCACCAAGTACCTGTCCGGTCACAACCAGATCATCGGCGGCGCGGTCCTGACCAACGACGACGCGTTTCACGCGAAGATGAAGTACCAGCAGAAAGCGATTGGAGCGGTTCCCTCTCCCTTCGACAACTGGCTGTGCCTCCTGGGTCTGAAGACGCTGTCCCTGCGCATGACCCGTCACTGCGAGAACGGTCAGGCGGTCGCCGAGTTCCTCGACAACCACGAAAAGGTCGCCACGGTCTCCTACCCCGGCCTCACCTCCCACCCGCGCCACGAGGTGGCCAAGCGGCAGATGGCGGGCTTCGGAGGCATGATCTCCTTCGAGCTGCACGGCGGCCTGGAGGCGGGTCGAACCCTGATGAACGGCGTCCAGCTGTGTGCGTTGGCCGAGAGCCTGGGCGCGGTGGAGACGATGATCACCCACCCGGCGACCATGACCCATGCCGACGTTCCCGACGACGAGCGACGGGCGCGCGGACTCACCGACGGAATGGTGCGTTTGAGCTGTGGAATCGAAGCGGTCGAGGACATCATCAACGACCTGCGTCGCGCCCTCGACAAGGTCTAGTTCTCCGGAAACAGCTCATCGCGGCTGGGGTCCGCGTGCTCCCAGTCGCACCCCGCAGTCGTGAGTTGATAGCCGAGCATCTCCAGATCGACTTCCGCCGGCACATTGACGCAGATGTAGCGCGGGCTGGCGCCGGCATACGTGCAGCCGAGGTCGGCGATGGCCCCAAGAACAGCGGCTTCGGCAGAGGAGACATCAACCCCCTGGGCGAAGACGATCCGCACCGTTCGATTCCCCGACTTCCGGATGACTTCAGTGCATTCGAGCAAGCCGTCTGACGCGGCCTCGGCGAGCACCACATCCCACAGGGACAAGCCGTAGGCGAAGAAGGGAATGTTGTCCAACATGTACTCGCCGCCGAGATCGTAGGCCCATGGCGTCTCGACCCCGTCCCGGTGTCGGATGCCGAGCTTCACCATCGGAAAGCCGACGCCTTCGAGGGGCACGCGGTGCACGCTCGGGTCCATGTGATGCAACTGGTCGTAGTCGGTCCAGCCGTCCTCCCCTTCGCACATCGCCATCGAGGCACGCGCCAGTTGGCTGTCCCGATCGATGTACAAGGTCTTCCAGACAAGCCGCCACAGACGCCCGACATCCTCGCTCTCGAATCCGATGTTGATGAACTCCACATCGCCCTCTTCGCCGGGCATGACGCGGATCGGCTCCGAGACGTCACTCTCGCGCACCATGCTCTCGGCCGCTGAAATCACAGCTTGTACGTCGAGTTCGGGAACGAGATCTGGTTGGATGTGGAGGAGGAGTTTCTTCGACATTCTTGCCGGCTAACCGATTGGGCCCTAAGCCTTGCTTGTAATGAGCGCGTAGCTCAACGGCAGAGCAGCCGGCTTTCAATCCGAGCGGTTGCGGGTTCGATTCCTGTCGCGCTCATCAACAGAGGAAGAGAAAATGAGTATCACCTGGTTCACCTGAAGGCTGTCCTAGCCGCGGGCCTCCTGTTTCGTGTTTTCCAACGACTGAAAACACTCAAAACAACAGGAGAAAACCATGAAACGAGTGACTCAACTGAAAGTAAAGATCAAGACCCTCGCGTCTGAGGCGGGACACATCCGCCTGGAGGAGACGAGGACCCACGGGGCGCTGCGCTGCGACCTGGCTGACCACCGACGCGGTGTCGTTCGCCGGGAGGCCCGATGCAGTCTGCTGGCCTATGGCTTCCTGCGTGGACGGCCATACCTCACCATCGAGGCGGAGAACACGCGTGTTACCCCCTCGTGGCCGAAAATCGGGAAGATGGTGGAGCGCTTCGGCGTCCAGCGGGAGCCCGAAGAGCCCGACGAGGCATTCAAAGCCCGCGTCGCGGCTCAAGCGGCGGCGCTGAAGGCCTGGCGGCCGGGATAGGCTCCGTGCATGTGGTTCCTCTGGCTGACCGTCGCACTGGCGCATCCCACCTCGACACAAGAGCTGGTTGCGGCGGTCCCGAAGGACGTACTGGCGGGCACTGGTCCGCTCATCAACGAGCTCTCCGGTATGACCGTCGGCATCGAGATCGAGCTGTCCAAGGACGCCGTGATCGACGGGATCCCCTGCAAGGCCGGCAAGTTCGGCGCCGGGGAAAACACCTGGGGCTGTGATCTATCGCGGGATCACGACTTCGGGAAGTTCACGGTGAAAGCTGGTCAATACGCCGGAATCCACATGAAGACCGGGACCTTCCGCAGCGCGCGCATGGTCTCTCTGAAGCCCGCAGCCGAGGCTGTGGAGATCGGCGGCGCCACGTGCCGCGAGTTCTTGTGGCTACACCCGGGAGGAGAGCTGGCCGGGTGCAAGCTGGGAAAGGACCTCACCGTGGGCAAGCGTGTCTTCAAGGCCGAGACCGACCTGCAGTTGTACGCCAGCGGGGCCGCCAGGTCGGCCATGATCTACGTGCCCCACACCTGGGGCGACAAGACCGTACCGTCCGGCGAGGTCGAGTTCTCAGAATCGGGAGAGATCACGGTTGTCAACGAGGGCTACTTCGGGGACTGATCTGGTAGCGTAGACCCATGGGGAAGCAGTACCGCGTCCAGGGATCCGTCGGCAAGGGCGGGTTCGGAACCGTGTACCGGGCATCAGTGGTCGGGGACCGCGGTGCGCCTCCAGTTGCGATCAAACTCCTGCACGAGGGGAAGCTCCCCGACGGAGCCCTGGCGCGTTTTCGCGACGAGGCCCGGATCCTTCGCCTGGCCAAGGATCGGGCGATCGTGAATGTAGAGCCACCGATGATGCTGAATGGCCGCTGGGCGGTGGTCATGGACTACATCGATGGCTGCTCGGCGCAAAAGCTCGTCAACCAGGACGCTCTGCCCCTGGGTCCGGCTCTGGAGATCGTCGGCGAGGTGGCGCGCGCCCTGGACAGCCTGCACCGGCAACCGGGACCGTCGGGAGAGCCCCTCCAGGTCTTGCATCGCGACATCAAGCCGGACAACATCCAGATCACCCGAACCGGCAAAGTGAAGATCCTCGACTTTGGAACGGCTAAGGCGGCGTTCGAGAACCGCGAGGCGAGGACTGCCTTCGAGGTGGCTGGCACCTCCGGATATGTGGCCGAAGAGCGCTTTATTGGCATGGATGGGCCCTCGGGCGACGTGTTCTCCCTGGGGGTCGTCTTGCAGGTCCTGGTCACGGCCACGGCACCGATCGAGCCGGTCAATCCTTACGTATACGACGACGCGACGCGAGATGTGTTGTTGCTGGCGAAGCGCATGCAGAAGCGCTCCCCCTTCGATCGGCCAAAGACCCTCGATGTTGCTCTGGAGTGTGGGGATCTGCGCGCCAAGATCGGAGGGGAGAGTCTGGCGGACTGGGCCGGCCGCGTCGTGCCGGGATTCCTCCTGATGGAGGGAGACCACCTCACCGACAAGGTTCTTCGCCAGGACGAAGACGACACTCGCCCCGTCGAGGACGCGCCGCCGGAGCCCGATGTGGACGTCGTCGTCGCACCGCAACCGAAGGCGGACAGAGGACTACTGGTGGCCGGCATCGTCGTGGTGGGGGGCCTCGGCATCGGGCTCGTTGGCGGCGGCCTGGTCGTGGCTGCCGTCGCGGTCGTCTGGATGTCCACTCTGTAGTAATTCGCCCATTCTCGTGAGCAGAAAGAACAACTGAGTCCGACGGAAGCCCGCGTAGACTGGGGCATGTTTCGCTGCGTGGCCCTTCTCTGCCTCACCGCCTGCGCCTCCGGTTCCTACCTGGGAGACGAGACGACTGACGACTCGACGGCGACCACCGATCCGGACTGGACCGACACGCCGACCGGCGATGCGCCCTACCGACCCTTCCCGCAGCAAATGGACCATCACCTCGGCAAGCCGTCGCGCAGTCAGGATCTGCTCGACACCGATGTGGCGGTGTTTTTCGACTACTGGAAGGCGGCGTACCTCCGGGAATCCAACGGGAATACCCAGGGCGGCGGCTATTACATCGAGGGAGAGGGCACGGGCTACGCCAACGAGAAGACAACCTCCGAAGCCCATGGCTACGGGATGATCGTCTTCGCGCTGATGGCCGGGCGGGACGCCGATGCGCAGGAGATCTTCGATGGCCTGTTCAACATGTACGACCACCACCGGAGCACTGGTGATCCAGATCTGATGTCCTGGGTGATCTCGAACAACGAGAACGGAAACCAGGATTCTAACTCCGCAACCGACGGAGACATGGACATCGCCTACGCCCTGCTCCTGGCTCACGACCAGTGGGGGTCGAATGGGCCGATCAACTACCAGGGTCAGGCCCTGCGGATCATCGAGGACGGAATCCGACGCAGCGAGGTCGATGGGGGCTCGATGCGCACCCTCCTCGGCGACTGGGACAACGACCCGAACAGCTCCCGCCCCTCGGACTGGATGACCGGGCACTTCGCGGCGTATGCCGAGACCACTGGCGACGACTGGTGGTACACCCTGCAAGCCGAGACCTACGACAACGTGGCGTCTCTGCAGGACAATCACGCCCCCAACACCGGGTTGTTGCCGGACTTCGTTATCGGCGACCCACCCCGGCCCTCAGGTGCGTGGTTCCTTGAGAACGAAAACGACGGTTCCTACTACTGGAACGCCTGTCGCGTACCGTGGAGACTGGCCACCGATGTCGCCCACAACGACTCCGCAGAGGCGGCGGCGGCCATCCAGAAGATGGCGGACTGGATTGTCTCCGAAACCAACGGCGATCCCTGGGAGATCAAGGCTGGCTACACGCTGGACGGCCAACAGCTGAACAGTTGGGGTGTAACCGCGTTCTCAGCGCCCCTGATCGCCGCCACTGCCGTGGATTCCGAGCACCAGGCCTTCCTCGACGACGGCTGGGACCTGATGACCGAAGAGCGGCAGGGCTACTACGAGGACAGCATCAACCTGCTGACGATGTTGTTGATTTCCGGCAACTGGTGGGCACCCGCGCAGTAGTCTGCTCCATGCCCAGCGTTCGCTTCCTGCCCGATGACATCACCGTCGACGCCCAACTGGGTGACACGTTCCTCAAGATCGCGGCCAAGAATGGCGTGAAGATGACGTCGGTGTGTGGCGGGCGAGCGCGCTGCTCTACCTGCCGACTGATCATCGAGGACGGCGTCGACGAGTGCCAGCCCCTCGGCGAGCTCGAGAAGGCCATGGCCGACCGTCTCAACTTCGGAGCCGACGTCCGATTGGCCTGCCAGGCGACTGTCGAGGGAGACGTCACCGTGCGCCGCCTGGTCCTCGACGACGAGGACATCGAGCTCACCAGCCAGATCAGCGACACCGCTTTCGGGAGCATCGGCACCGAACGCCACGTGGCGATTCTGTTCGCCGATCTGCGTGGATCCACCCCTTTCGCCGAGGCCCTGCCCCCCTACGACGTGATCCACGTGATGAACAAGTACTTCCTGCGCATGGGGCGGGTCATCGACGCGAATGGCGGGTACATCGAGAGCTATCGCGGAGACGGGCTCATGGCCCTGTTCGGATCCGAGGGCGAAGAGGACGCGCCCTTTGACGCCGTAAAGGCCGCCGTCGAGATGCTGCAAGAGGTCGACCGACTCAACCCGTCGCTGGAGGCGCTGCACGGGAAGGCGTTCGAGGTCGTCATCGGCGTTCACTACGGCAACGTGGTCCTCGGCAGCGTCGGCTTCGGCGATATGCGCCAGATGTCGGCCGTGGGCGACGCGGTCAACCTCGCGGCCCGCATCGAGGACGTCAACAAGGACGTAGGTGCAACCTTGCTGATCTCCTCGGAGACCTGGGAGAATGTCGAGGGGCGGGTGGAGCTCGGGCGAACGTTCACCAAGCAGCTGAAGGGCAAGACCGGCGACTACACGATGTACGAGATCCTCGGGATCAACGCTTGAGCTTCGCGTCGATGTGCACGGTCAGCACACCGTCCGCAGGCAACAAGAGGTGTTGGTAGCGGACACGCTCTCCCCGGGACGGAACGATGACCGACAGCTGAGCGGCCTTCACGTCGGGTGCCTTGTCGAACTCGCCGCCGATGGACACCGAGATCTCCTCGGGCGCAGGCGTATTGGCAGGTGGTTTCATGCCTGTTTTCCTGCCCTTTCCCGCCTTGACCTCTTTGGTCTTTGCGGTCCCGACGATCTCCTCGATGTCTTCGAGCGAGATGTCAGTTTGCTCGAACGAGGTCGTCGGGCGCTCGGAGAAGCTCCGCATCTTGCCACCGCCACCGCCGCCTTTGTCCTTTGGAGCCTTCGCGACCGCATCCGGAGGTGGAGCCGGATCAACGGTAGCGACGGTCGCCCCTGCCGCGGCCTCTCTGGCTTTCTCCGCCTTGGTCCTGCGTTGTAGTCGAACAGGTTCAGCGGATCGACGCTCGTCCTCCAGCGGTCCGAACCCGGCGAACTTCGACTCGCCGTCGTCTTCATCGACGATGGTCAGGTAGGTAATGCCGCTCTCGACTCCCAGGTCGCCTGTGCACTGCTGCCACTCGGCCAGAAGCAGCCGGGTCTTTGCGACTGCAACGACAATCTTGCGGAATTCGTGATCCGCGCGGTCGGCGTCGCCAGCGCCCAGACTGGCCTGCATCTGGCTGGCCGCCGCCGCGGCAACCTGCAGAAGCGCCGCCGCAGACGTCGCACGAACCGTCTTGCACTGGACCTCCTCGGCCCCTTCTCCTCGCGATCTTGTGCCCATTGCCTGCGTCGCCTGCCGCATCTCCGCGAGGCTCGCAGCGCCGTACCGATACTTCTCCTCGTCGGTCGCGCGAGCAGATCGCTCCAGCTCACCGGAGATCGACACCGGCTTTGGTGACGCCGCTACGGGTTCATTCTTCGACTCCGGTTCGGGCTCGGGTTCCATCTCTGGCTCGTGAATGACGATCTGGTCCTTGGTGATCTTCACCAGCGCCGGTGGCTGATCCGGGCAGCCGTCATCGTCGAGATAGTTGTTGCTCACCTCGGGATCGTCGGGACACTGGTCGTTCTGGTCGAGGATCCCATCGCCGTCGCTGTCGCGAGATCGGCTGTTCTCCTCGGACTTGCGACGCTCCTTCTGCTTGCTCACCTCATCGAGTCGTTTCTTGAAGTCCTCGTTGCGGAAGTCCTCTTCCTTCGACTCCGATTGTTCCAGTTTTGAGAGCCGTTTTCCGATATCAAGAGCCTTCTTGTAGTTGCCCTCCGCCTCGGCATAGTTGCCGGAGAGATAGTCCTTCTCGGCCTGCTGGACAGCGTCCTCCTGATCCTGTCGGTCGCCCCCGGATCGGGCCTGGGCCTGACTCCGGACCCGTCTCGCGAGCACCGTCGAGTCGTCGTTCTTGCCGTCCGCCTCGCTGCCATCGAGCACCGCCATATTCGCTTGCAGTCGCTGCACGTTCTCGTTGAATGCACCCATCTGCTCGAGCTCGGCCAGATCATCGGCGACAGCCTCGAAGTTGTTGCCCATGTAGTTGGACACTGCAGACTGAAACAGAGCGTCTGCCGTCGCATTTCCCACATCGCCGAACCCGGATCCGTAGGTAATTCCCTCTCCGGCGGAGAAGTCGTCCACCACGTCCGACTCCCCGCTCTCGAGTCGATTCTCGTACCCTGGCGGCAAGTAGATGGTGGTCTGAGAGGCAGCGACCGGGGCATCGACAGTAGGCATCGACAGCTCTCTCACCTCGCGCCGGGCCCAATCGACATCATCCCCGAGGAAAATGACCTCCACCGGGAAGGAAAGCAGGCCCTCGACCGTCTCCAGGGACTTGTCGAGAGGAATCAACCAACCGCGGCCATCGGAGGCCACCCTGGCCGTCTCCCCGGCCACCCGCGCACCGAGAATCGTAGTTTCCGGGGGTGGAATCACACGGAGAAAGGCCCCACGCTCGTTTCGAACGGCGTAGTGAGCACGGATCAGGGTTCGGCCCTCTTCGGTTGCGGCGACGGTGTAAGCGGCCACATCGACGATGGTGGGCGGTCCAGACACGATCGTGAACTGGAAGAGGTCGAGGTGGCCTGCGGGAGGGCTCGTCGCGCCGTAGGCTGCGGTCGGCGCGCCACGAACCAGTCCGCTTCCCCAACCGGGTAGCTCAGAAGAGGCGATGCCACCCCAGCCGGTGAGATCGGGAACCACCTCTCGCTCCCCATCACGGGCGAGCTGCAGGGAGTATTCCGTCCGGAATGCGCCGTCGGGCAACATTGTCGGAGACGCTACCCTCACGGCTTCTTCCGCTGCAAAGCCACTTGTCCAGTGAACCTCGATGTCTACGGCCGCCGAAGAGGGCTCCCGGAGAACGACGTCGACCCGGTCTCCAGAGCGATTCCACTCCGAGACCAGCGGTCCCTCCACTGACAGGTCCTTGCCCGCTCCTGGAACCGAGAAACTCACTCGCTCAACTGCACCCTGCAGCACGCTCCACCGGGCGCGGCCGCGCACATCGAGCACACCATCGCCGACGGTCACACCCAGGCCCGAGCGCGCGATCATCAGGGTGGGTTTCGGGCCGGATTCACCGCGCGGCTCGACCTTCAATTGCACCCGGGACGCGCCGCTCCAGGCGCCGCCGTTCATCGCAACCAGGGCCTCGTTTGCGGTGAGGATCGGCTTGGCATCCGTGTGCACGTCGACGTGCCCAGCCGCCGCACCCAACAGGGGGATCTCAACCGCGCCGCGGGTTGCGTCTCCGCCGATCACGCCGGTGACGACGAGACGAACGCTGCCGTCGATGCGTCCCGTGATCGATGTTCCCTGTGGCGATGTCGCGAGCGTCGCCCGGTTTCCGTTCCATGTGGCCGACCGGATCTCGACCCCGGGACCCGCGAGCACGCCCTCCCACCACACCGCTTCGGACGACGACAATCGCCAGGTCGCATCAAACGAGATCTCCTCTTCGGCCGGCTGCAACGTCAGGTCCCGCCACCAGACGGACGGACCGGGCGCGTCCTCTTCCGGATCGTCTTCTGGCGGGAGCAGACCCTTCCACCGAGCCCCGTCCATCGTGACGGAACCTGCGAGTGCAAACTGTGCGAGCAACACAACCAGCGGAGTCATCGCGAACCAAACGCCTCTACACCGACGAGCTTACATGCCGTCTCGGGGGAACAACGACTCCATCTCCTCGGGCTTGAAGCGACCGACAGCCTCGACGACCTCCAGCTCCAGCTGCTCGCGAAGTCCCGTCAGTTTCTCCAGCTCGACCCCGAGCTGATTGGCGGAGAATGCACTTCGGGCCAGTCGCCGGATCGCCGTCCATCGCTCGAGCAGGCGAAGAGTCGCTATGCCCGTGATGGGTAGGGCAAGAGCCGTGAGTGCTGCCGCCGGAACATTGACGAACCAGAGAACCGCGATGGGTACGGCGATGTAGGAAGAGAGCACCGCCAACATCCCGATCAGCAGTTTCGAGGTGCCGATCACGTCCTTTCTCGGCGCGAAATTCAGGCCGACCCAGCTCACACCGACAAGCAAGGGTGCATGCAGAGGCGCTCCGGGAATCGCCAGGGGCAACCACACGACCAGCTGTACGATGTTGTCCAACGACCTCAAGACGAGCGCCCGCTTGTCGAGGCCGCGCACCAGGTCTCGGTCCGTCAAGCCGTGGGCGTCCAGGCGACCGAGGTAGTCCTCCATCTTCTCGCGGAGAGCCACCGCCTCGGGTTGATCGCGGATGGTCTCATAGACCTCACAGAACCGACGAGACAGCTCGACGCGGGCGGCGAGTTCGATGTGCTTGGGTTGGTAGAGCCGTCGACAGGCGTCGAGAACGCGCAGCGTCTCCCAGTCGGAGGTGTTGATGGTCAGCCCCCGAATAGCCGTCTCGATTTCGGCCGTGAGTTTGGTTCCGGCCGCCATATTGTCTACGTTCCAGCCGTCGATCCACTCTTCGTCCATGACTAGCGGCTCGCCGAATTGAACCAGTACCCGACTGCGGAAGTTCTTGCGCCTCATGTACGTCAGTCCACAGGGAACGACTCTGACGACCACCTCACGATGTCGCGCCGCGGCGTCCAAGGCCACCCGGGCCGCTCCGCTTCGCAGTCGAGCGAGGTGGGCGGCATCGTGGGACAGCCCCTCGGGAAAGATGCCGACCGCGCGACCCTCGGCGAGAACCCGATACATCGCGCTGAAAGCCTCGCTGTTGTCTACTTTTGCCCCCTCCTTACGGTCCATCTTGCGCGCGATGGGCACCGCACCCAGCGCCGCGAGGATGATGCTCATCGGGAACTGGAAGAGCTTGTCCTTGGCCGCGAAGTGCACGATGCGCCCCGACGATGCCACCAGCATGACCGGGTCGATGAGGGAATTGGGGTGGTTGCCCACGAAGACCACCGGCCCCTCGCCCTCCCCCGGAACGTTCTCCAGCCCAACGTACTGAATATCGCGAAAGAAGACGTTTATCCCTGCGCTCAACAAGGCTCGAACGGCGCGATAGGCGAGCATGCTACTCCGGGCGCCCGGCGAGGCCGATGAACGCGGCCAAGAACCCGGGGAAGCTGCTCGCCGAGTCGTCCCAGTTGTCCAGCCTCTCGTCGTAGAAGCGCAGTGCCTTGTTGACCTCGGTGACGCTTCGCGTGGTCTCGTCCACCGGCCCAGCGGCCATCGTGTCGATCCCGCGGCGCTTCCCCTCGGAAACGACAAACGTCGCAAAAGCGTAGGCCGGCTTGAGCTTTCGGCTCTCGCGGGCGTCCTTGTAGTCGAAGTACAGCGACTCGAGCTTGGCGCGATCGCCCCCAGCCTTGGACAGCGTGTAGACCACACCCGCTTCGGCCTCGACGACCTTGACGAGGCCTCCGCCTGCGGAGTCCGCGCTTCTGCGGGCGGCAGAGACATCGAACGCGCCCAGGCCGATGGTGATGAGCAACACGAAGAAGCCGCCCACCGTGGTGATGGCGAGCAACCGGAACAAGGCGAAGTTCGAGATCAGCCGGTTTGCATCGATCTCCTTGCGCTTCGCCTCTTGCTGTGCCTGCCAGCGAACCTCGTCGGCGTCCTCGGCCACGTCGGCCTTGAGACGCACCCAGTCCTCTTCGTTCTTCTTCTCTTCGGGCTCCACATACAGTGGGCCCTCAAGTGGCTTGTACAGAAGATTGTCCGAGACCTGGTCCGACGTCGTCTCGCTGCTGCCGCTGGTGTCCGTCTGCAGGCGGGTGATCTGCGCATACATGTTCATCTCCGCCGTTTCGGGCGGTTTGAAGTCCGGATCGTCCATCATCTGTTTGGCGACCGTGAGATCGGGGAACTCCTCTTCGGCGTCGTAGATCAAGGTCCAGTCGTCGGGCAGCCAGCAGTCTCTGGTGGCCAGGGCGGCAACGGGCCGTGGCGGCACCGGCAAACTCAGAATCGCCGCCTCGAGCTCTCTACTGAGAGCCATCACACCAGCATAGAGGTTTCCCCTCTTCTTTCTTCGGGTCCCCTTGTCTACGATCGGGGCGAGCACCGGGTTCAGGCCATTGATCAGAGCGCGCTTTCGCTTCACCTCGAAGCGCTTTCCAGTGAGCAGGAAGTACAAGATCTCGGCGGCGTCGGCCGTGTCGTTGAAGGCGTTGACCTGCCCCCCGAATTTCGACGTGCCCCGGAACCCACTGAGCTTGATGTGCCCGTACCGATCGATCAGCAGGTGGTCAGCGCCCAGCTCGGCGTGCTCAACCCCCGACAGGTGCGCTTTGTCCAGCGCACTGCAGAGCATCGCCATCACATTGATCGCCAGATAGGGCTCCATGTACCCGTTGTCCGCGATCCAGGACTCGACGTTGCCGCCCTCGGCCACCTCCATCACCGTGTATGGCGTGTAGGGGTCGTCGTGATCGGACTCGTAGATCTTGAGGACGCTGTGGTGCTCGACGTGTTTGAGGGTCTCGGTCTCGTTCTTGAACCGGCTTCGGACGCGACCATCTCCAACCCACTTCGTCGAGAGGATCTTGACGGACACCCATCTGTTCTCTTTGGCGTCCCACGCCAGATACACGTGCGCGATGCCCGCACTGTCGAGCGTCGCAACGATCTTGTACCGACCTACAAGCTCCGGCGGTTGTCCGGGTTCGAGGCTTAGAGTTTCCGGAGCCATACGCCTACGAGTTCTCCGATTCGGCCCATTCTACGTGATCCCACTTCACAGGGTTACTCCGTCGAATGCCGCAACGCATCCGACAGGACCTTCGCGCCATATTCGCCGCGGCCCTCCGAGCGGTCAATGGAAGGCGCGTCGTGCGGAAGGCGCTAACGGGCCACGCACTGGGCAATTTCGGTCATCTGTCAGTCATCGGCATGGGCAAGGCCTCCGCCTCGATGGCCCTCGGGGCGGTGGACGTGTTCGGACCGCAGATCCGCGACGGCCTGGTCATCGTCAACGACGGAAGTGCGCGCGATATCGAGGGTATTGAGGTCCGGGAGGCGGGACACCCGATTCCCGACCAACGGGGACTGCTCGCGACGCGGGAACTGCTGGCGATCGCCGACGCGGCCGGACGAGACGACGTGGTGATCTGCCTGATCTCCGGGGGCGGTTCCGCACTTCTCGTAGCGCCACAACCCGGGATCTCCTTGGAGGACCTCGCGAGGGAAAACCACCGCTTGCTGATGGAGGGCACACCCATCGCACAATTCAATGCCGTCCGCCGCGGCCTGTCGCAGGTCAAGGGCGGGGGCCTCGCCGACCGGATCGCTCCGGCCCGGTTGATCGCCCTGGCCATTTCCGATGTTCCCGGCGACGACCCCGCCGTCATCGCCTCCGGACCCGTCGGCAACGCCCAGGTCATCGCCAACGTCGAAATGGCCGCCGAGGCCGCTGCAGTCTGTGCTCGCGAGCTCGGCTATCGCACGAATGTGAGCCCGTGGCGGCTCTTGGGCGAGGCGAGAGAGGTGGGCAGCAGGCTCGCAACTACCCCTCTGGACCCTGGTGAATGCCGTATATGGGGCGGCGAGACCACCGTGACAGTGACCGGAGGCGGACGCGGCGGAAGGTCCCAGGAGCTCGCCCTCGCGGCAAGCCTGGCCATCGCCGACGATCGAACGCTCCTTGCCGCTGGGACTGACGGAATCGACGGACCGACCGACGCCGCCGGCGCCATCGTGGATGGGACCACCGGCACGCGAGCCGACAATGTCCGGGCGCACCTGGACGACAACGACGCTTGGACCTATCTGAAAGCCGCCGGCGCCCTGGTGCAGACTGGCCCCACCGGTACGAATGTCGCGGATCTCGTCGTCGCCGCTCGGCCTCGATCACTCTTGCGGGACTAGCGTCAACGAGTAGTCGGTATTCGCGGCGACGTCGGCGTCCGAGAACCAAAGCGGCACCGTCTCGCCCTTGACGTAAGCCTCGAAATGGCTGGTGAAGAACTTCGCACCTGGCTGGCCGGATTGGCCCCCGGGGTGCACCACCGTCGAGGCGTCGAGATCTGCCAGCGGCATGACGATTCGCATGGATGGCATCCCGGCCACAGGCATGTCCAGGTGACGCCAGGTGTGGGATGTCGCCGCCACCGTCGCCCCATTGCCGGGAGAAGGGACAACCGGCATATTCCAGCCTGAAAGCAGCTTCCGGCCCGATGCGAACGGGTGTTCGAGCTTGAGCCGATGCTGGTCACCCCAGCGCCAGAGACCCGGATCCGACCCGAGCTCGGCGGCGAGCTCAGCGCAGGTGGCGACGAGTGCAGCTTCGATGGCCGCCGGTCGGTCCGACAGCCATGGGGTGAGGTCGCCAGCGATCAGGTTGGACGTGGAGCCCGCTGTCTGCAGGTAGACATCGAAGATCTCTTCGCCCAGGTCGTCTTCGAGGGCGGCCCGCAGGTACTCCCGCTCGAAGATCGTCCACACCAGAGGACCCGCCGATTTCGTGGTGACGTCGAAGTCCCACTCCGCAAGCACCTTCCGGCACGTCTCGGCCTGGGGATCAGATGCCTCGTAGCCCGCGAGCAGGTCTGGAATCGCGGTCGCCGCGTTCCGATCGATTGTGTCCCGCTGGATGCGACCCATGTCCTCGGGCGTCGCCTTGTCGACCTCGAGAAGGAGCTCCTCGATTCGGTCGTGACGCCAGACTGGCGCATAGCTGGTGCTGATCGCGGGAGCGCGCGCATCGTCGGGTGCGGCGTTGGCGGTCCACACAAACCCTCGCTCCGGCGCGCGCTCCCCAGGGAGATCCGACCACCAACCCGTCCAACCCGAGTCCAGCTCGGACGCCAGATAGGGCACGCGACCGGTGTGCGACGCCCGGATGGGAATACTGCCGATCTGCTGCCACGCATAGTCCCCATGCACGTCCGCGATCGCGAGGTTCTGGGCCACGGCCATCGGCCCGCCGAACGCGTCGAGGCCCTCCTGAACGGATCCAGCCAGATTCAATGCCCTGAAAGAACTGGCCGTCTGATCCTCCAGTTCGAGGGCATGCCAACGCATCGCGACGATGTGGGTGCCCTCGATATCCGTGATGACAGGCCCGACATCCGTCCACCAGACGACCCCGGTCTGGGGTTCGGCGTCTTTGACAGCGATCTCGACGTCGACCTTGCGAAGGGTCTTTTCATCGCCATTTACGATGTAGCCGTCCGATCCGACCCGCTCGAGAACGGCGTAGTCAACGTAGTCGGCCATCACATTGGTGAGACCCCAGGCCACCGATTCGTTGTGGCCGATCACCACGGTCGGGGAGCCGGCGAAGCTCACGCCCGCCGCGTGCAGGTCTCCGCCCTTCAAGTCGACGACATACCACAGACTGGGAACGTTCTGGCCAAGGTGGGGATCATTGGCGACAATCGGCATACCATCCACGGAACGAGCGCCGCCGACCACCCAATTGTTGGACGCCTGGCCCCGCTCCGGACGGCCACCAAGCGCGCCGGTAAAGGACCGAAAGCCCGCATTGAACGGCGCGATGTCCAGCACTCTGATCTCGTCCCAGGCCGGATCGACGGGAACCGGATCCGGCGGCAGGCGAAACAGGCGGTCCAGCTCGTCCGCCTCGAGGTCTCGAAGCAGGAGGGCGGCGGATTCGAAGTGGGCATTTGCATTCAACCCCCAAGACTGCAGAAAGACCACTGCAGCGCAGTCGACGGGGGTCCAAGGCACGAATTCTGCACCGAGCAGCCGATACTCGATCGGCAACTTGCCCAGAGAATCCGCACCGGCGTTCATGCCCTCCGAATAGGCCCCGAGCATCGCCACGACCTCGGGTGAGGCACCGTCGAGAATGACCTGGCCCCGTTGGCGGAGTTCCAGACCCGTCACGAACAGATCGAGGCCCACCGTTCGTTTGCCGAGCCACTCCGACAGTTGCCCCCACATCAACCGCCGCTGGATATCAGCCTGAAAAAGCCGGTCCTGTCCGTGAACAAAACCGAGCGCAAACCACGCGTCTCGCTCCGACTCGGCGCGGATGTGAGGGACGCCGAACCCGTCGCGACGGATCTGGATATCGGCCTCGGCGGGAACCGAGATCGAACCCTCGATCCGAGGCCAGCTGTTGCTCTTTGAGGCCAACTTGAAGACCGCGCAGCCGGACACCAGCGCCGCCGCGATCGCGAGACCGAATATCTGGCGCAAATCCCCTCCCCCACCGCATCTGCAGACCTGGTCACCCATTGTGGCTGTATAGTATGTAAAGGCGTTGTGTTGTCTTCTTGCGGGAGTGTCCTTGGCCGAACTGCGACTGTCAGTTCAGCGTGCCTTGCTCGAGCCGTCCGATGCGGTAGTCGGCAACGCAAACCGACAGCGCATGCGGATTCTCGCCACAATCTGTCTGCCGCTCATCGCCTTCGAATCCTGGAGCATGGTCTCCGCCACAGCGAGCGCCGTTCCGATCTACATGGTCTCGGTACTGTTCTGGCTGGTCGCCTATGGGTTCAGTCGTACGAGCCGGACCACCGTCGCCGGTCTGTATGCGGCCTTGGCGGCCTCGATCGTGCCCTACGCCGGCATCGGAACCGAGGTTGCGAGCACCACCGTCTACGAAGAGGTGATGTGGCTCGTGCTTGCGGTTCTCATTGCCGGGCTCACGCTCCCGACGAGAGCGCTGGTCGTCTGGGGCATCGTGAACGTCGCCATTCTCGGCGTATTATTCGGGACCAACCCGGATATTCCCCCACGCCCTGCGCTGACCGTCACCGCTTTTGTCGGGCTGGTTACCTTCCTCTCGGGCATCTGGTCCACGATGCGCGCGTACGACGACGCCCTGATCGAGCGGCACACCGAGAGCCTCACCGACGCGGCGGCGCTACTTCGACAAGAACAGGCATTCACCGGAAAGACCTTGGCCGCGATGGGTGACCCGCTTCTCGTGGCCGATGACCAGCGCAACCTGCTCATGGTCAATCGCGCTCTGACCGACCTGCTCGGATTCGATGCGGAACGCCTGGTTGGGCTGCCGGCCGCGGTGCTGTTCGCCAATCCCGACACGGTGAACGAGATTTTCTCGGGCATGCTCCGGCGCAAGAACACCAACGGCGATCAAGTCGAGGCGATGTCGGTCCGCTTGCTCACCTCTGCAGGCGCGTCGATCCCGATGAGCCTCAACGCGGCGGCGATGCGGACGACCGGCACCCAGAAGCTCCTGGGCGCAGTGTGTGTCGCCCGGGACATGCGGCCGGCACTTCGGCTGGCCGAGATGGAGGCCAAAGAGGCCTATCAGCGCGATCGTTTCGAAGAATTGCAGGCCTCGAACCGCCAGCTCATCCAGGCGCAAGCCCAGTTGGTACAAGCCGGAAAGCTCGCCGCTGTGGGCCAGCTCGCTGCCGCCGTCGCGCACGAGATCAACAACCCCCTCGCCGCCATCCAGTTGTCCGCGAAGTTCATTGGCGATGATCACGGCACAGACGCGGCGACTCAGGCCAACGTCTCGGCCATCCTCGAGTCGGGCAAGCAAGCCCGCAACATCGTCGAGAAGCTCCTTGAGTTCGGACGAGAGACCGGGGTGGTTCAAGAGCCGGTCGACCTCCTCGACATCGTCCAGTCCAGCCTGGCGCTGGTGGGTCACAAGATCCAGATGGGAGGTGCGCGAATCGACACCAGCACGATGGAGGGGCGCTTCATCGTGCTCGGCGATCCCGCTCAGCTTCGCCAGGTCGTCATCAACCTGCTCCTCAACGCCGGTCACGCGGTCGATGTCGGCGGCAAGATCACCCTGGGCATGGAGGTCATCGACGGCCTGGTCCACCTGACGGTCCAGGACACGGGGCACGGCATGTCCGAGACGGTCCGTGACCGCATCTTCGAGCCCTTCTTCACCACCAGAGAGATCGGCGAGGGAACGGGACTCGGCTTGTCAGTCAGCTACGGCATCATCCGTGGTCATGGCGGAACCATCGAGGTCGAAAGCCGGGAAGGCCGAGGTTCGACGTTCTCGATCCTGCTTCCGTGGCGGCCGGAGCGAAGCAAGCCGGTCGTGTTGATCGTCGACGACGATCCGGTGGTCCTGCCGGCGCTGGCGACCGCGGTAAAGCGCGCCAACTGCGAGGTTTATTCGGCACAGAACCGCGCGGACGCGATGCGTATTCTCGCCCGCAACAGCGTGGACATCGTCATCAGCGATTTCCAGCTCGGGCCCGAGAACGGGGTCGAGCTCCTCGAGGCCGTTCACGCGTCCTACCCCAGGACCATGACCGTGCTCATCTCGGCCTCGACCATGCCCGATATGCCACCGCACATCTCTGATTTCCTGCCCAAGCCGGTCAGCCTCCGAGACCTGAAGTTCGCGATCGGCAAGGCGATGGCAGCCCGGCGCGCGCGCACCAACCGCGCCCAATACCGGGCGACGCTGTAGTTAAATCCGCGGCGCATACCTGCAGAAACGCTCGATATCCAGCGGATCGGCGGCGACGATAACCGTCACGCATCCGGTCCCGAAGCTGTCGATTTCGGGATGAGTAATCTCCGAACAGACCTCCACGGCGTCGTTGTGTAGCGCACAGATGTAGGCCTGATCGATGTGGGGAAGATCTCCCATGATCGCCCGTACTCCCCACAAATATCCGGCAGCGTCTTCTTCGGAGTAGTCCACGAGCGCGATGTACTGGGGGGCGGCGGCGATGAGCGGGTCGTCGGTAGCCACGACGCGCAACGTGTTGGTCACCCCCACGAAGTCGGGCACATTCGACACGAAGGCTGCGAGGTCGAAGTGCCAGGCCCCCTGAGGTCCATGGGTCATGGTCAGCGTGTCGCCATCTTCGAGTGGCACGTACTCGTCGACGCCGGTTCCAATGTCGACGCGAATCTTCGGCGTCCGGTCCCTATCGGTTGTTCGGTCGCCGCAACCCATCAACAGGGCCGCGAGAATCAACCGTCGCATTCGAATCCTTCAGTGCCCGCGTCAATGTAACCCCGATATGGGCTGACAATGACGACTCACCCGTACGCGCCGAACGTCGAGACCCTGGTCGAATTGCTCCGCCACCGCGCCGCAAACCTGCCAGAGCAAATCGCCTACACGTTTCTGGCCGACGGTGAAAAGGACGCGCGAAGCTGGACCTACGGAGAACTGGATCGCCGCGCGCGAGCCGTAGCCGCGCATCTGCAGGCGGAACAGGCTCCCGGATCTCGGGTGCTCCTGCTCTTCGAGGAGGGACTTCACTACCTGGCAGCCCTGTATGGATGCATGTACGCGGACTGCCTGGCTGTGCCCGTTCATCCTCCCGATCCGCGCAGGCTTCATCGAACCCTGCCCCGATTGCAGTCCATTGCAACGGACGCGGGCGTCACCGCCGTGCTCACCACGAGTGACATCGCCATCGGAGCCGAGGCCGCATTGCCCGAAGTACCGGTCTTGCAGCGGGCCTCCTGGCTGTCCCTCGACGGCATGGATCTATCCGGATCCGACCGGTGGGTTGATCCCGTAAAAGGTCCGGACGACCTGGCCTACCTGCAGTACACCTCGGGGTCGACGTCGACTCCCAAGGGCGTGATGATCAGTCACCGCAACCTGATCCACCAGCTCACCGACTTCGACACCGGCTACGACCACACCCCGGACAGCGTGCTGGTCACCTGGCTCCCCGCGACCCACGACCTCGGATTGGTCTACGGCCGCTTCATGCCGTTGTTCATCGGCATGCGGTGTGTGTTCATGTCCCCGGTCTCCTTCATGCAGCGGCCGATTCGCTGGCTGCAGGCGCTGTCGGACTACCGGGGCTCCCACACCCCATCTCCGAACTTCGGGTTCGAGATCATCGCGAGGAAAACCACGCCGGAACAGCGGTCCAACCTCGATCTCTCTCCGCTCCAGGTCGTCCTCAACGGGGCCGAACCGATCCGTTGGGAGTCGGAGAAGATGTTCATCGAGACCCTGGTCCCCCACGGCATGCGGCGCGAGGCTGTGACCCACGCGATGGGCATGTCTGAGTCGACGGCGAAGATCATCACCGAGCCCATCGACCGCTACCCACCGAAGTTCGTCTACATCGACCCAGCCGCCTTCGAGGACAACCGCGTAGTGCTCGTCGATCCGAGCTCGCCGAACGCCAGAGAGGTCGCGAGCTGCGGTGCCACCGTGCTCGACACCGTGGTCGTCATCGCCGACCCCAGCACCCACGACCGACTCGGCGAAGACCGGGTCGGAGAGATGTGGGTGGGCGGCACGACCGTCGCTCAGGGCTACTACAACCGCCACGAGGAGACCCAACGGAGCTTCTGTGCACGCCTCGGCAGCGGAGCCGGTCCCTTCCTCAGAACCGGGGATCTCGCTTTCATTCACCGGGGAGAGGTCTACCTCACCGGCCGCTTGAAAGACCTGGTCATCATCCGCGGCCAGAACCACCACCCTCAGGACATCGAGTGGTCTCTGCAGGAAGCCCACGAGGCGATTCGTCCGAACTGCGCCGCGGCCTTTGGCGTGCGCTTGCACGGCGAGGAAGAGCGGCTGGCGGTGGTCACTGAGGTCTATCCAGAGCGGGTGACCGATCCTGACCCGGTGTTCGCGGCCATTCGGCAAGCGGTGGGAGAACATGGACTGGTCCCCGTCTCCATCGTGTTGATCGGGCCTCGCTCCCTGCCCAAGACGTCGTCCGGCAAAATCCAGAGAACGAAGTCCCGTCGCCTGTTCCTGGCCGACGAGCTGGCTGTGGTGGCGCGCTGGGACGCCCCCAAACCGACCGAAACAGAACCACCCGTGGCCTCGGATCTGGTTGAACGCCTCACTCGCGCGTCTGAGCGGCAGCGACGGCGCATCCTCGTCAATCACATCGCATCGCTGGCCGCTTCTCTCCTGGGCCTCGACGCCGAGGATGTCGAAGTGGACCGCCCCCTCGGAGAGCTGGGTCTCGACTCCATCACCGCAGTGGAGCTCGTCGAAGAGGTTGGATCAGCCCTGGGCAGAGAGGTATCGGGCACCGTGCTGTTCGACTATCCGACCATCGTCGCGATCAGTGGTCACCTCCTGGAGACACAGCCGGTTTCGAAACCCGCGATCCGCACCGACGTCGAACAGATGTCCGAGGAAGAGGCCGCAGCCGCATTGCTCGCCGCTCTCGACGACCTCTAGCCTCCCAGCAGATCCCGAATCTCGGACGACACACGCACTTCGAGTCGAATCTCCACGCCGTCGACGAGGAGCTTGATGCCCTCGCGCTCGAAGACTTCCGAGCCGCGCAAGGCCCGCCAAGGTTCGCCGCGAAACTCACAGAGCTGCCGCGCAGCGCGCAAAAAAAATCGTCGGGCTTGAGCCGGATCCCCAAGGGAGACCTTCTTCTTCACGACATCGCCGTCTTGGGTCCGGTCCCCCAGCAACAGCAGGTGGAAGAGCCCGGGAACTTCGGTGTCACTCTCGGGCTCGGGCAGGTCCCAATCGGGACCGATGTTCAGGGAGTGCAGCCAGTCCAGGGCCCACTTGACCAGGGCCTCCTGTCGATAGTCCCTCCACAAGACAGTGGCGGCGTGGGCGTTGACCTCGTGTTGGAACCTGCGAAATGCGTTCTTGCCTCGCAGCGCACCGTCCAGTGCCGTCGCCAGGTCTTCGTCGTCGAGGTCCTCGGCGAACGCACACATCAAGCGGTATTCACGGTCGAAGAGCGGAACGGCGACGTACCGATCGGGTTCCTGATCCATCGCGGTCTCGACCGCTTCGTTGTCGGTCCCGCTGCTGATGGGATCGACCAACTGGAACACCGCCCCGGTCCGAAGGTCCAGGTAGGACCCCAGAATGTGGGCGTCTCGCGCCGTAAGGGCATCGAGAATCGCCCGCGCATCGACCCGTAGCGTTCGCCTCGTCATGGCGCCTGGTAACCCGAGTAATGGATCTGCCCTATTTGTTGTCGGGGACCTTGCCGATGCCACGACGCACTTCGACGCCGTCATGGGTTTGTTCAGCGTCGCCGTTCTTGATGGGGTCGTCAGCCGATATCCGCATCTGTGCCGCGAAGACCCCGACGCCGCCCATCACGAGCACGAAGAACACCAAAGCCCCACCCATGATCATGAACGACGGCCCCTCGGCCTTTTCGACCTTGCTCGCCGCAGTCCCTCCGCCGTCGGATCGTTTCAACGACGAGCGCTTGAGGGTGGGCACGGAGGAAGTATTGGTGATGCTCTCTTCGTCATAGAGATCGAACGCAGGACTGGACCTGGCCCCCGCCCGCGTCGCCCCCAGAGGGGTTCGCTGGTCGAATGCATCGGTATCTCCGACAGGACCATGTCCTGCGTCGGTGTAGCCGCCGCGCTCTACGACATCGACAGAATTCTCATCGTCAATCGACGACATACCCGTTCCACCCTCTCACCTACACGTCGAAAAAGAATATCAGGCAAGGGAACACCGCTGCAACGGAAGTTTTTTGCCGGCGTACACTTTCGCGCAGGGCTTATGGATCACTCGACGGTGAACGGTACCTCGATATCCCAGCCCGCTTCGCTCACAGCCGCGCTTGCATCGCGGATCGAGAGCCGAAACGTGTAGTCGCCTGGGGGCGTCGCGCCCGCTGGCATACGCTCGAGGTTCATCTGGAAAAGCAGCGGCACATGGCTGTGCCCATCGACGTTGTAGCCAAGGCTGATTGGATCGGGGTACGTCCGGTCCTGGTCCCCGTCGACGATGACGAGATCGCGCCGCACATCGCCATCGATCACCATTGGGAACTTGTCGGCGGGAATGTAGCCACCGGACTCGTAGTCTGGCGTACTGCCCGATCCGCTGCCCTCGACGATCAGCGCCAGGAAGATCCCACTTGGCGAGGTGAAGTCCTCGGACGAGATGGTGCTCTTGAATTCGAATCCACACCCGTCAATTGCGTCGCCGAACTCGTCATCGAAGGGCTCGGCATGGATCGAGCTCGGCAGCCAGACACCGAGGTCGTACCTGTGGTTTGGCTCGAGCACGCACTTGGCGGTCTCGGCGTTCATCGGGGCGACGAACAACTCGGCGCCGACAATGCCCCAGGCCGGAGATCCGACCTGCGTTTCGTTGAGCTCCACCTCGTATCCACCGCCACCGGGATCATCGCTGTCGGTGATCCCATCATCGGTGGAGACCAAGGTGTCTTCGGAGTCGTCGCCACCGCAAGCCACGAGACAAGCCACCGCGACCATCAAGCAAAGTCTATTCATCGCCAAACTCTCCACGAATCGAATCTAGCGTGGAATTGGGGCGATCGCCTGACAGAGCTTGTCGATATCGACGACGTCCTGATTGGTGAACCACCCCTCGGCGGCCTGGGTCAGCAAGGTCCCTTCACGGCCGTCCTTCACGGAACCCAGCCGGTGGCGAGCCACCGCAGCATGCATGTGCATCTCGACCTTGACGAAGCCCTCCATCGCCCGTTCGTAGCTTTCTCCGGCCGCTTTCTTGTCGCCATTCAGGAGGGCGATCCCGCCGATGATCATGTGTCCACACGGCTCCGCCATGCGCTGTGATTTGGTGGCCAGCAGGGCCTTGGCAGACGCAGCCGCATCGCGGATTCCGGCTTTTCCCCGCCCCAGCGCCGCCGTTGCACGGGCGTCGTGCATGGCGACTCTCGAGGTGATGCCCTTGTCCAGGAGCGCACCGCGGAAGGTCTCCCAGACGCGGTCGATCTCCTGCCAGGCGTCCTCTCCCCGACCCTCGTAGAGCGCCAGATAGACCTGTCCGCGGATCTCGAAAAGATGCTGAAAATGGGCGCCAGACCTGGACCATTGCGCTTTGGCCGAAGCCAGGTGGGATCTCGCCTTATCGGGCGCGTCCTGAGCCAACGGCAGCAATACGAAGATGTCGCTCCGGAGGCTGGATGACAGAAGCAGGTTGCCACATTCGCTGGCCTCGCTCGCCAACTTTGGATGCTCCAGGGCCACCTGCTTGAGCTCGCCGACATACATCAGAGATCGAAGCGCGAAGAGCCGACTCTGTGAGAGCTCGAATGTGACGCCCGGACAGAGCTCGACGATGGTTCTCTCCGCCTGGCGCAGGTGCCGATAGGCGTTCTTGAAGCGCCCCTCGAAGTAGGCACTCATGCCCTCGGCCATGAAAACCAGCGCAGTTCCGTGGGCGATGTTCACGCGGTTGGCCAATGCCTTGCAGCGAACCAGGAGCTTGCTCCACGCGTTCCAGTCGTAGTTCCCGCGCTGAACCATGAAGGCCAGCTCCATCGTGAACGCCCGCAAGACTCGGTATTGCTCGCCAGAACGCAAGGAATACAGCAGGTTTCTGTCGTGGAAGTACATGCCGAGAACCGGGTCCACAAAGCTCATCGACAGCGCGGTCAGCCAGCAGGCATCGATGCGCTGCAGGTCTGCCGGGGAGATGTCGGCCTCCTCGGTGTCCACGAAGATCATGCCGTTCCAACGCAGACAAGCGCGGTGCATATAGTGCGCGACGACGGCGGATCGATTCGAGCCTGGCAGCTTGAGCTGCACCCGGCGCAGCACCTCGATCAGCAAGACGCGGCCCTCGTCGATGTACCCGTTTGTGATCAGCTGCTCGGCGGCCTTTCGTCGCAGTTCGATCGATGTCGCCTCGTCGGCTCCGGCGGCGAGCTCGAGGTACACGCGGGCCGCCTTCTCACCGCGACCGGCGTACACCAGGGTGTCGGCCAGTCGGCTCCGGAGATCCTCCTCGGTAGCGAGATCCCAGTGGCCGAGCTCGAGCGCGGTCGTGTACAGGTTCGCGGCCCGCTCGAAGGCCAGGGTCTCCGATGCCTGCCGGGCCGCACCCATGGCCAGTTCTCCAGCGCGATCCTGCTCTCCGCCGGAGAGATAGTGCATCATCAGCGCCTCGGGGTCGTCCCAGCGCTCGCGTTCCATGGCGCGGGCCATCGTCAGGTGGTGACGCGCCAGCTCCTCGGGTGTCCAGGCATCGCGGACGGCTCCACCAACGCGGCTGTGGTACAGCTCGACCAGCTCTCCGAGGGGACTCTGAGTGGTCTTCACAAACCGACCCGAGCGCAGCAGATTCAGCTCGTGAACGCCGCCCTCTGCGAGCTCTGCCGCGGACGAGAGCACCCGAGCCGGGAGAGGGCGACCGGCGACGGAAACGAACCGAAGCAGCCGCTGCGCCGGTTCGGAGAGTTGTTTGACACGGGCGCGAACCAGCTCGTCCAGGCTCAAATCGGCGAGCTGATTATCGACCCCCATCTCGGCAGAGGCCTTGAGTGCCGTCGCGAGCTCGGCCATCAGGTGCGGGTTTCCCCCCGACTCATCCGCTATCCAGACAGCTGCCTCGGTGGGATTGGGAAACGTATCTCCAATGAGCCCGCGCGCGACAGCTGTCGCGAGACCGGGTTTGAGCGGCGCCAGGTCGAGCTCGCGGACCTCACTTCGCGCAAAGACCGGATCGTGGAGCAGCTGAGCCAGGAACGGACTCGTGGCCTTGTCTTCTGAGCGGTAGCTGATGATGACCAGCATCCGCACGCGCTGCAGGCCGTGCAGCCATCCGGCGAGCATTCGCGCACTGTCGCTGTCGCCCCACTGCACATCGTCGAGAAAGACGACCACGGGTCGGCGTTTCGCCAGGTTCCGGATCATCTTCCGACACACCTCGAATGCCCGAAGGCGCTGCTCGAGCGGATCGGCAATGACACCGGCGTCCGTCGGCTCCGTGTCCTGAACCAGCTCTTTGAGGACCGGGAACAACCGCGTCACGAGCCAAGCATCTGGCGGCAGGATCTGGAGGACCTCCTCCTCGGGAAGGCGCTTCAGACGCCGTCGAAGGCCGTCCATCATCGAGTCGAAGGCCTTGAACGGCACGCTCTCCCGCTCGTAACAACGGCCCCGAAGGATGGTCACCTCCTCGCGATTGCGCAGCTCACTGAGGAAGTGCTGCACCAGAGACGTCTTGCCCATACCGGTCTCACCGCGGACAACACAGACCACGGCACGCCCATTTCTCGCCGTCGTATAGGCGCTGTCGAGGATCTGACGCTCGGCTTCGCGCCCCTCGATCCGATCCTGACTTCGGCCACGGGCGCGGACTTTGACGGCGAGCATGCTCGGGTCCTCGCCGAGCCGGAGGAGCGCCTCGACCGCCGTCGGCCTACGCAGCGGGTCCTTGGCCATCAGGGCCGCGCACAGGTCGTTGAGCTCTTTGGGCAGATCGGGAATCATGTCCGAGGGCTTTGGAGGCTCGCTATCCTGCATGGCCTGCAGCATGTCCATCATCGAGCCGTCGAACGGCAACCGCCCGGTCAATCCCTGGAAGAGCAACACCCCCACGCTGTACATGTCCGTCGATGGCGAGGGCGCACCACCCATGGCGTGCTCGGGCGCGATGAAGGCCACCGTGCCCATGACCTTGTCGATCCGCGAAAGTTCGCTAGCGGCGCGGTCGGTGTCGTAGATGAGACCGAAGTCGAGGAGGACCACCCGGCCCTCGGACGTGACCAGGACGTTGGATGGCTTGATGTCGCGATGGAGCTTCCCGGTCGCGTGCAGGGCGGCGACGCCGGAGAGAAGCTGTACGAAGCTCCGTCTCAATCGGTCGACGTCCTCGACGTGGGTGGGGTCGGGCTGATCGAGGGGGATGTGCGCCGTGGGGTCGCTGGCGAGGCTGCCGATCTCGTTGGACATCCAGGTCGCCGACGACAGTGGATTTGGAGAGTCTTCGCCGCGAACAAACTGGTAGAAGTTGACGCCCTTGACCATCTCCATGGCGATGAACCAGTTGTCGTCCTCGCCCACGAGCTCGTACAGGGACACCAGATTCGGGTGCGAAATGTCCGAAAGAGAACGAAACTCCTGCTTTAATCGGTACAAGCCCGACGACCCGAACATCCGGAGGGTCTTGAGGGCAACCACGGCCTTGCGCTTCCGATCGTAGGCCTCGTACACCAGTCCAAGTGAACCGCCTCCGAGGCACCGCCGCACCACATAGCGGTCGTTGCCAGTGAAGCCCTCAGGTTTCTCGATCTCGCCCATATACGTCCCGTCAGCGTGGACTCTAGCACCAAGGCGGGTAGACTCTAGGGGACGAGTCCGGAGGTCTGGCTGCAGCGGGTATTCGAGCGGACGCGCTCACGGCGCGGACGTCGAGGCCAACCAAGCTTGCTTGGTATATTCTCGACGGCAAGGCGTGCGCGCTGGAGCGCCAATCTGAGCCTGTTTCTCTTTCTGGCGATCTTCGCCGGGACGGGTTGCGCCTACCGCGTAGGGTCCGGACTCACAGCGGGTGTCCTGGACGAAATCAGCGGAGAAGGGCGATCAGAGGGCGTGGAGACCATGGGCGATCGCGTCCTGGAACGCGCGTTGTTGGTGGAGCTCGGCCACCAGCTCGGGTCCGGGTTGTCTTCCGGAGCGACCGAGGTCACGCCCGATCAGCAAGCGGCACTCGAGTCTGTGATCGACGGACTGCTCACTGTTGCCGCGACCCGAACGGGTCAAGGGCTGCGCAACGAGGTCTCGCCAGAACTTCGCGAGATGGTGCGCAAGGACATCGTCGGTGCCTTCTCCGACGGGCTGCAGAACGAGCTCGGTGACTCATTGGAGACGACGATCGACCGCGTCGTGACGCAAGCCGTCGTGTCCCTTCGTCGCGGCATGCACGACGAAAACACCATGTTCGCGACCTCCGATCTGCTTCGCGAATCCGTGTACTACGCCATGCGCGAGGGCCAGGGTGGAACGCCCGCGATCGCCGACACGATCGAATTCACACTGGTCAACAACCTGCTCGGACCGCTGGAAGAGTCGATCGGCGGCCTCACCGACACCGTGACCCAGAGCGTCGAGAAGTCGGCCCAGAAGACGGAAAACACGTTGAAGTCCGTCATCGGCGCGCTGCTCTTCGTCGGCGGCGTCCTGGCGGTTCTCTACGTCGTTCGCGGCTGGCAGCTTCAGCGCGCCCAGGAGACCAACGTTCAGGCCACACAGGCCCTGGGAAGCGTCGATGCGGCCCTCGAGCTGCTCGACGAAGAGTCGAGGGCGGCCGTCCAGAAGAAGCTCGAGGAGTTCCAGAACGTTGCCCGAAAAGGGGACAACATCAACACCCCGTTGCCACCGAAACGGCGTGGCGACGACTACATGCGGTGATACACCACACTCATGTGGACCCTCTTCGTCTCTGCCGCACTGGCCGCCACCCCGTGCGAGATCACCTCCCTGAAAGCCGCCACCGATCTGCCGATTCCGGCCATCGTCGTGCTCGGCGAGCGCAAGGGCCACCATCCCGACTTGATGCGTGCCGAGAAGATCATCGGCAAATTGGCCAAAACCGCGCCCACCACCGTCGCGTTGGAGTCCGTGCACCGCGAGCAGCAGGAGGTCATCGACCGTTATGAAGCGGGCGAACTGACGCCAACCGACCTGCCCGATCTCCTGCACTGGAACGACTATTGGGCTTTCGATTTCTGGCGCTACGAACGGTTGGTGACCGCCTCGGTGATCGGCGCGAAGGTCGCCGCCGTCGGCCTCGATCCCGGCCTGCGTCCCGACGACGTACAGGTGCCGATCCCTCCGGGCTACATCCACATCCTCGATGACGCCCTCGCCCACCCCGTTCCGGTGGAGCTCGAGAGTCGATTCCTCCAGACTGTGGCGTACCGCGACCATGCCATCGCAAGTGCCGCGAGCGAGGCCTGGAATGGCGAGGGCTTCCTGGTCATCCTGGCCGATCGTCTGCACGTCGAAGGCGGCCATGGGATCAGCTGGCAGATCGCCCGAATGAGCAAGGCGCCCGTGCATGCCTTCGTGCTCGCCAACGCCGAATCACCGTGCTTCGACGGAGATAAACTCTTCAGGTAGCCAATGGGTCGAGTTCCAGCTCGCGGGCATAGGCACACAGCGATTGCCAGCGCTCCGGCCAGACACTCTCCAGAGACTGCTCACGTCCGGACTTGAGTGCCCCGATCACCAATCGGCGCGCCTCGACCACATCGCCAGCGGCCTCGTAGACGATGGCCAGTTCGGCGAGAATCAGGCCGACCAGATCGGCTGCACCCTCGAATTCCTCTGCCAGTTTGCGGGCTTCTTCGAGGCGGGTCCTCGCCAGCGGCCACTCTTCGAGACGGTTGGCCAGTGTTCCGACAGCCCAGCCAGCCCCGACGACGCCCCGCCTGGCACCCGGCCTACCGCGATCGGCATTCCATTCGTGCCACGTGAGCGATTGCTGATAGGCCTCCATGGCCTCGGGCAGGGATCCGGCCACATCCAGGTCGTTGTAGGCGTAGCCCAGGGTGTCGTGGACCTCGAAGTTCAGAGCGTGATCGATGCCGCGCCGCAACCAGTCGATCCGTTCCTCGGGCGATGAGATCCGCGCCAGCAACTGGCAAGCATCGAGCACCTCGGCATGCGACCTCACCTCTTCCGCCCAGCTCAAGTAGTCGCGCAGCTCCGGCTCGACCGTGTTTGGAAGCCCCTCTTCGAGCGCGAGGCGGCATAGGCTCCGCCGGTATCTCGCGTGGGACTCCAGGTGGAGCGGATCGAGCAAGCGCGAGGCGCTCTGCAGCTGGTCGCGGGCGCCGTCGACATCGCGGGTTCGCAATAGGCACTGGGCCAGCATGGAGCGCGCGACGACTTCCATCGCCCGATCGGTTCGCGCCTGGGTGCGTTCCAACAGGTCCTCATACGCACGTCGACTCGCACCGAGCCGACCCGCTGCGAGATGCGCGTCCGCATTGGCCAACACGGACCGAAGTGTCGTGACCAGAACCGACATCATCAACCCCGAGGGCAGTGTACCAACTACTCGGCAGACTTCCGGGCGGTGGCGACATCCGACGGCATGCAGTCGCCGTAGTCGTTGCCCCAGCTGTTGCGCTCGTAGGTAATGACAGCGGCGATCTCGAGGTCCTTCAGCAGATCCTTCTGAGGCACCATCACGCCGTTGTACTTCATGCCATCCACGGTGATCTCACCCATCATGCCGTCGAGCACGATCTTCGCGTGTTTGGTGCAGTCGCCCATGTGTTCTTTTTGCCCGACCAGCGGCGGGAAGGCCCCAGGAGTACCCTTTCCATCTGCCATATGGCAGGTCATACACGCCACGCCTCCGCTCCCACCGGTCATGTAGACCTCTTTGCCGACCTTCATGAGGTGGGCCTTCTTGCCGGCGTCGTCGAGGGCGTCGAAGTCCACTTCGGGCTCGGGCTCGGGCTCGGGAGCGGGCGGTGGCTTGGGGGCGGGCGCAGCGTTGCCGGGACCCGGAACCGGCGTCGTGTCGCCGCCGCAACCGACGAGAAGGAGAGCGGCGAAAAGAGAAAGGGCGCGCATAGAGCCTCCGTTGATAGGGGAACTCTATGCGCGCCCCAAGGCGGTTTCAACGCAACGAATCGACGCGCCAGACCCAGTACTCCGACCGATCAAATCGGCCGGAGCAGTGGAATCACCTACCAGCGCCACCTCCACCGGCTGCGGCTGTGGTCGTGGCGGTCGTCGTGGCGGCCCCACCGATCATGGTCGTCGGTGTCGTCCCAGGTCATCAACTTCTTACCGTCCTCCTTGTAGACCTTGCCGGACTTGTCCTCGTCCACCACGACCTTCGAGTCGGCACCTCGCTTGACGGCGACATTGCCACTGAACTTCACCGGTCCGCCAACGCGGCTCACCGTCACCCAGGCGTAGCCGGGCTCAACGGACGCAAACATCTCCGCGCCGGGGCGGACCATGCCGTAGTCGCGATTGCCAATGCGCACCTGAAGCGTGTGGTGGTCGCGATTCTTGATCGTGATCCCGGTGCGTGCCGGAGGCTCGTACTTGACGGTGGCATTGCCGCGCTTGCCGGGCTCGAGCCACACCGTCTGGGTGTCGACCGTAGTGGCCCGACCATAGCGATCTTCGATCTTCGAGGTCACTCTGACGTTTCCAGTCGTCACAACCAGGTTTGTCGATGTGCCTGGAGAGATCCAGGAGGTGCGGCTGTCGGCGGTGACCAGTAGCGGTGCGCGACCGGTGTTCCGAACATTCAGCGTGCCCTCTGGGGGGATCACCCGAACGGTGGTGGACTCGCCCTGGTGAGAGTGGATCCGCTTGTTGAGTAGAACAGCGCCTCCGTCCCGCAAGACGAGCACATCGCTGTTGCCGGGGCGAGTCTTGAAGGACATCTTGGTGTCCCCCCGGATCTCGCCGCTGAAGTAGCCGTCGATGAAGACATCCGCCTTCCCGTCGAAGCGATTGTCGATGATGATGGACGTGCTGCCATGGCCCGCCAAGGCGGTCGTACCCATCATCAGAGATGCCAGCAGAATGCTGGTGGTTTTGTACATGTCTCCTCCACTGTCTGCGATGGAACACAGACTGCAGGAGGCCCCCGCCGCATTCGGTCCGTGACCGACGTTGACAAACCCTCGGACGGTGAACGGAAACAAAAGCCCCCGGGCACCTTGTCGGTGGCCGGGGGCTCTCGAATGGGCTCAGCTAGCTGATCAGATCAGCTGCCCGTCCAAGTTGTAAGCATGTCATCGTTGATGCGGGCCGGGTGGCCGCGCCAGACGATCTTGCCGTCCTTGACCACGGCTGCGGCCGGGATCCCTCGGACGCCGAAGGCCTGGGACATGGCGTCACCCTGCTCTTTGGCCATCGGATACGTGACGCCGTTGTCCTTGATGAAGGACGTGACCGCCTCCTCGGACGTGTCGCGGGTCATCTTGGTCAGCCCAATGACGTTCAAGCCCTTGGGCTTCCACTTGTCGTAGGTACCGACCATCTTGGGCACCTCGCGCTTGCAGTGCGGGCACCAGACTTCCCAGAAGATCACCAGAGTCGTTCCGTCGGCGAGGCTAGCCTGGTTGCCCTGGAACCACTTCTCGATGGACATATCCGGCGCGTCCTTGCCAATGATGGCGAGCTCGGCGTCCAGACGCTGTGCGGCGCGGGCCGCGCGAGTGGTCGGGTACTTCTCTTTCAGCTCGGCGAGCTTGGCCTTGGCGGCGTCGTACTCCATGCCCTCGGAAGCCTTACTGGCGTCCTTGAGGAGGGTCGCGGCGGCTTGCTCGTCGGCGTCGTTGGCAGCAGGGGCACCCGGAGCGCCGCCCTTCTGGATCATCTTCGGACTGGCAGCGGTCTTGGTCTCGAGCGAGGCCACCTTGGCTTCGAGGTCATCGATGCGCTTCGCCATCTCGGGGTCGGTACATCCGGAGGACAGCACGAGTCCGGCGAGTATGAAGGAAACAATGGTGCGAGTCACGGCACTCTCCTGTTGTAGCGGCGGGTAATAACAAGGATCTGTATCAGGTCGACTGCGCGATTCCGTCACAGTTCGTCGAAGTTACAGATCCTGTTGGGCAGCCTCAGCGCGTTTTGCGCGGAAAGCCCGGATTTTTTGCTTCAAATCGTCGTTGTTGAGCGCGAGGACCTGAACCGCGTAAAGGGCGGCGTTCTTGGCGCCAGGCTTGCCGATGGCAAAGGTCGCAACGGGTACACCGGGGGGCATCTGCACGATGGAGAGCAGTGCGTCCATGCCGCCGAGGGCCTTGGATGCCATGGGAACACCGAGGACCGGGATGGTGGAGACGGCAGCGCACATGCCCGGCAGATGGGCGGCGAGGCCAGCTCCAGCGATGATCATCTGCACACCGCGCTCTTCGGCACCGCGGACGTACGCGATCATGGCGTCGGGCGCCCGATGGGCGCTGATGACCTTGGCCTCGTGGGGTACGCCGAATTCGGCAAGGGTGTCGATCGCCGACTGCATGGCGGGAAGATCGGATTTGCTACCCATCAGGACACTGACAACTACGTCGCTCATTGGCTGCCTCCTCGGAAGGCAGCGCCTTTAACTACCTTCCCTGGCCGGAGCCAAAGGCGAGTGCGACCAGGGGATTCGGCTTGCCGTCGACGTAGCGCATTTTCGGCTCGACAAAAACGAAAACACGCCTTCCAACGCGTGTCCACGTCTGCGACCAGCCAACCCTCACCGCGGCGCTGGGGGCGATCCCCATGGCGCGCTCAGCGATGACCATGTCGTTTCGCACGTGGTACATGAACGCCGGACCGACGCCAGCGCCCACCAGGAGGCCCTGGTTGGTGACGAGATTCCACGAGGCGACCGGCTCGAGGAAGATCGAAGTGTGCACTCCGAACGGTCCCTCTGCCGAGAAGGTGCCGTCGATCCCCAGGCGGTTGTTGCCGAAGTTCTTGCCCCAGCCACCGCGAAGACCCAGACCGATCCAGGCCGGCACGAAGTCGCGCCAGTACGTGATCGTGCCGAAACTCATCTGGGCGGCGAACTCGTAGCTGACCGAAGGGGCCACGCGATCGATCTTCATTGTGGGGATGGGGAGATCGTCGGACTCGTCGCCGGCCTCTTCGGCGGCGTACGTGGGGGTGGCGAGCAGAAGCGCCACACCGAGAACTGCGAGTTGTTTGCGGAACACCTTGCCTCCAGCGCGAGGGTCACCTCTAGCTTATCCGTTATTGTGAGTCGATCGTGTCTGCTGTTAATGCAACCAGCAGATGCCGCGCTCGTTCAAGTTGCTGGGAACACTCGGAGAAGGTGCCTTTGGGGCCGTTCACCTCGCCGAGGTGCGCGACGACGAAGACTTCGTTCAGACACTTGCAGTCAAATGGTTGCATCCCCAGTGGTCCAAGAACATCGAGCTCGCCCGCCGCCTGCGAGACGAGGCGCGATTGTTGGCCCTGCTCCGGCACGATCACATCGTTCGCGTCCACGGGCTCACCAACATCGAGGGGCGTCTGGCCATCCTCATGGAGCCCGTCGAAGGAACCGACCTCGCCCATCTCGACGAGATGCCCCCACGGGCGGCACTCGAGATCGTCGCGGACGTTGCCGATGCACTCGACGCGGCCTGTCACATCGTTCCTCCCGGGCAGACCGAGCCCCTCAACGTCGTGCACCGGGACATCAAACCCAGCAACATCATGGTGACCCGGCGAGGCAGCGTGAAGGTCATGGACTTCGGCGTCGCCAGAGCCAGCTTTGACGCCCGAGAAGCCGAGACCCGAAGCCAACAGTTCGGCACCGCTCGCTACATGGCACCCGAGCGTTGGTTGGACGGGATCGCCGAGGCGCCGAGTGACATCTTCTCTCTCGGCGTGACGCTGATGGAGCTCGTCGGCGGGGAACCGATGGAGCAGCCCCGCCTGTCCCGCGAGGGGTTTGCCGAAGACCTCACTGCGGCCATGCGTCGGCTGGACAACTGGCCCGACATCCGGGAATTCGTCGCAAAGATGTGCGTGTTCGAGCCCGAAGGAAGGCCCGGTGCCGCCGAGGTCGAGGAGACCTGTCGCGCCCTGGCCGAACAGACGGATGGGGCCGGGTTGCGAGAGTGGGCCGGGTCTCACGTGCGGAGCCGAAAGCCCACCCAGACCGCCGCCACCGTGGGCGGAACCGTCGTTGTCGAGGACAGCGAAGTGCCCGGGGTCCCAGAGACCGCACCGCTGACGTTCATGAGCGCCGATTTTCCCGTCCCCGATTCGCCTGCCATAGCCACTCCAACGCGCAGAACACCCCTGATCGTGGGTTCCGTCGTTTCCCTTTTGGGCATCGGGCTGGTGGTCGCCTATTTCGGCTTGCAGGGCTTGCAGGGACCGACGTTCGTGCCCCCGCCGCCACCCGAGCCCGTCCCGGTGACCGCTGCTCCGGAGCCCGAGCCCGAGCCCGAGCCCGAGCCACCACCGGATCCAGAGCCCGTCGAGGTGCAGGTTCCAGAGCCAACACCGACGCCGCCCCCCCCGTCGCCCAGACCGGCGCCGGGACCGAACCCAGAGCCCGTCGCACCTGCCCCGGATCCGGAGCCAGCACCGGTCGAACCGGAGCCCAAAGAAGTCACGGTCGTCTTCATCATCCCGGACGGCGTGCAGGTCGAGACCGCGGATGGACAGGTCCTGACGGACGCTCGAGCCCGAATCAAAGTGGCTGCGCATATGTCCCATACCGTGACGACCCGCGGGAACGGATTGACCGCCAAATGCACTTTCTCGGTCATTGAAAGCCTGGTTCAACTCCCAGTGCGCGGCGATGGGTGCTGACCGGTTTGCCTGCGGCCACCACATGTGGAACGTTGCGGCCATGCTCACGCTGACCCTGGCACTGCTGGTCGATCCCGCCGCAGCACAGGATTCACCAGCAGCTACCTGCGCAAACGCGCGTTCCGATGACGTTGCAGAGGTGTGTCTGACCGAGGCCGCCCAGAACCCGGATCAGGTCGAGGCCATCGCCGCCGCCCTGCGCGCACACATCGATCGCGGCACCACCGCCGACCGGGCCCTCCTCGATGCGCTGCTCATCTTGATGGCCGACGAGACGGGAATCGAGGGGGCCGCGCGGCTGGCCACCATCGCCGATCCGCGCGCAGTCCAACCCCTGATCCATGCGGCGGAGAACAGGGAGATCGCCGTCGCCGTCGCCGCTGTCAACGCGCTGGCCGCTTACGAGGAGGCCCTGATTCCTCTCACCCGATGGATCCGCCAGGAACCCGAGGGCACCGCACCAGAGCGCGTGGCCGCCGCGAATCGAAAGGAGGTCCGCCTGGCCGCCGTCGATGCCCTGGGCCAGATCCAGAGCAAGGAGGCCGCCGACGCCCTCATCGATACGTTGCGGCGCCCGGGAATCGACGCCGACGTGCGCGAGCGGATGCGTGGGGTCGTCCGGGACGCATACCCCGACCGCATCGATGAGCTCGAGCGACAGATCAGCGTCAACGGCACTCCATGGCTGACGGCGGGCGGCACCTGGGCTCTGGGCTACAGCATGACGGCGGCCGGCTACTACGGACAGACGGGCTCAGATCTCGCGCCCCTGGGGGCCATTACAGGTGGGGTTGCGGGGGCCACCGCGGGCTATCTGTACGGGCGTGCATGGCCTATCGAGGCCGGAGACGCCGCGTTCATCGCCTCCTCTGGCTTCATGGGGACCCTGTCCGGGCTGTTCATCGGCAGCGGACTCGAAGTCGCAGATCCGACCGGAGCCGCCTATCTGACGGGGCTCGGCGGCGAAGTGGTCGGCTACGGGCTCGGGGCCGCCTTCGTCAACGCCCACGAGGGCGAGGCTCGCGACACCTGGGAGGCGATGGCCGTCGGGAGCCTGGGAGGCGTGGCGGTTGGCAGCGCCGCGGCCTACCAGCGGCTGAGGTCGTCCAACAGGAACCCGCGTCAGATCACGCCTGAGATCGGCGTGGGAGTCGCTCTGGGAACCATCGGCGGTCACCTCGCAGCACCGCACATACAGCTGTCGGGGTGGGACGGTGGAATGGTCGTAGTTTCCTCGGCTTATGGACTGGCCTATGGCAGCCTCATCCCGACCGGAGACGGCTTCAGGCAAGGCCTGCCGTCGCTGGGTCTCGCAACCGGCGCGCTCACTGGCTACGGGCTCGCCGCCTCCCTCGAGCCCGAGCCGGACGTGCTCCTCGGCGCGGTATCTGGCGGCGCATTCGGCGGGTTCTTCGGCGCTGGAATCGCACAAATGGCTGTCCCCCGCGACCAACAGATCGTGGATGCATCGGCCCTGGTCGGCGTGACCGGTGGACTCGCCGCGGGGGCCTACTTCAGCCACGTCAACCCCGACCCGATCGACGACAGGGACATCGTGCTCACCGCGATGACCACAAGCTGGGCGGCCGGGCAGACAGCGGGATGGGCGATCTACGCCGACGCCAACGCGACCGCCCCCGGCGCGCTCTATGTGATCCCGTCGGCCACCGGGGCCGCCTTCGCCGCACTCTCCGGCACGCTCGACATCCCGGTCACCCACTCCAGCGCCGCGGCGTCCCTCGGGCTCTGGGGAGCGTACGTCGGCGGTGTCTCGGCAGAGCTGATTCGCGAGGATCCTCTTCTGTTCTCCCTGGTGGGATCAGATGTGGGACTCGCCGCGGGCGCCGCCGTCATGTCGCCTTTGGTAGGCGCGCCGCCGCTGGTCATCGGACTCGCGGATGCCGGCGGAGTGTTGGGTGGATCGACCGGTGCGCTGGGAGCTGCGATCGCCACCGACAACTCCGACACCCTGCTCATCGCGTCCCTCATCGGGTCCAGCGTCGGACTGACCGCCGGCGCTGTCGTCGGCACCCGCTGGTACAAGAGCGGCACCAGCCAGAACATCGCGATCGCGCCGCCCAAGCTGAAAATGCCCGGACACTACAGCGTGTCTCCAGCACGCATCCAGGGTCGCGATGCGTCCGTACTCGGGGTGCGACTCGGGGTAGATCGGTGGTAATCGAGCCAGACGATCTCCCTCCGGTCGATAGTCCACCTCGAAACATCAGTTTCGTGACGCGCAAGCGCGCCACTGGGGAGATCCCATTCACAGACGACACTCAAAACGGGCGGCGCAAGCGCCTTATTTCCCGTTTTGGGAGCCGACCGTGAACGGAATCGAGCCAGACGATCTCCCTCCGGTCGATAGTCCACCTCGAAACATCAGTTTCGTGACGCGCAAGCGCGCCACTGGGGAGATCCCATTCACAGACGACACTCAAAACGGGCGGCGCAAGCGCCTT
>Ga0315336_1001650_pt1 | contig 40655 bp, 34 predicted proteins | sample ASW5metaG_FD_204512 | JGI IMG/M metagenome (GOLD analysis project Ga0315336, IMG submission 204512) | Ammonia-oxidizing marine archaeal communities from Monterey Bay, California, United States - ASW #5 | ecosystem: Environmental > Aquatic > Marine > Intertidal zone | place: USA: California... | reverse complement strand
AGGATTTGGTCTCGGACACAATCTGTTGCTCGTCGCCAATCGTCAGCCCGCCCAGCAGCACGCGGCTGCGCAAGAACGTGAAGTACGTGTCCAGGACATCGCAACGACAGTAATCGTTGATGGCCTCGGTCCGCCCCGCGTCGTACATTCCCTGCACCTGCGAACCGTCAACGCCCGTCTTGCCCGGCTTGCCGATCAAATTGGCCAGCAGGTTCAGTCCGCCACTGACCCGCGCCGCTCCAAAGTTCGAAAACAGGTCCATCAGGTCGATGTGGGCCGACGTGTTGTACCGGTTCCGCGACTGCTCGTAAGCTCGGGCCTCGACATTGAACCAGGCGGGAACTGAGATCCCGAATCGAAACGCAGCCATCTCCAATACCGGCAGATCGTATCCACGACCGTTGAACGTCACCAGCGTCGGACGATTGTAGTGCAACCAGCCCATCCAGAATTTCTGAGCCATCACCGAGGGGCGAAACTCAGGAGCGTCCAAAACGCTGAGATCCAGCAGACGGTAATCGCCGGCCACTTTTGCGACGGCAATGGCAATGGGCAGCATGAACGTCCAGGGGATGACATCACTGCCGCGCGACTCCAGCAATTCGGCCTGAAACCGCGCAATGGCCTCAGCCGCAGTCAGCGTGTCGTCCGGGTAACGAATCCGCGCGATCAAGTCACCGTCGGCCACCGTCTCAACGTCAAACACCAGGTACCGCACGTTGGCTGCAGACTCCATGCATCGGCTCTTTCGAATAAGCTCTTTCTGCCAATCGTTCGGTTTCTGTCCGCCAAGCATACGGCGACCGCGAGGCGCTGTTCTCTCGCTGTTGCGTTGTGACGTGAACTCCGACGTCTGACTTGGATCAACGGTCCGACCGGTCGACCCCACTGACGGGACCGGAACCGGCATACCAACCGTGGCCGGTTACCAGCACGCCGGAAATTCCGCTCAGCTGTTGCTGACAATGTAAGCCGAGGTCGGATAGGATGCATTCTATCAGGATACGATTCGAGAAGCACACGGTGAGGGACCATGACCGACGAGGCTTTGGACAACGGCGTCGCCACCGACGCACTCGACGCCGAGGAGCGTGAGGCCCAGGCCATTCAGGGCCTGGCCAATGCCTACAGCCGCATGCGGCAGGAAATCGGCAAAGTGATCATCGGGCAGCAGGAAATCGTGGATCAACTGCTGATCGCTCTGTTCAGTCGGGGGCACTGCCTGCTGGTCGGAGTGCCGGGACTGGCCAAGACCCTGCTTGTCAGCACCATTTCCCAGATCCTGGAACTTTCGTTTCGCCGCATCCAGTTCACCCCCGATCTGATGCCCTCAGACATTACAGGGACCGATGTCCTTCAGGATGATCCGGAAACCGGACGCCGCACGTTTCAGTTCATGCAAGGACCGCTGTTTACCAACATGCTGCTGGCTGACGAAGTCAACCGCACACCGCCCAAGACCCAGGCCGCCCTGTTGGAGGCCATGCAGGAACGCCACGCCACGGTGGGCTCCAACACCTACCGACTGCCGCAACCGTTCTTCGTGCTGGCCACGCAAAACCCGATCGAACAGGAAGGCACTTATCCGCTGCCCGAAGCGCAACTGGACCGATTCATGTTCAACATCGTGGTGAAATATCCCACGGCCGCCGAAGAACTGCGGATCTTGAAGCAGACCACCAGCGCCGAAGAACCTCAGTTATCGACGGCTCTGACCGGCAAGCAGATCCTCGCCCTGCAAGAAGTGGTCCGCAAGGTCCCGGCCGCAGAACATGCCTTTGTCTATGCGCGGGACCTGGCGCGGGCCACGCGTCCCGGAGAATCGGAAGCGCCGAAATTCATCCAGGAGTACATCGAGTGGGGCGCCGGACCACGGTCGGGACAATACTTGATCCTGGGCGCCAAAGCCCGGGCGATCCTGGAAGGACGCTTCCACGTGACCACCGACGACATCAAGGCGGTGGCGCACCCCGTTTTGCGGCACCGTCTGGTCACCACATTTCACGCCGACAGTGAGAATGTCACCACGGACGACGTGATCGACATGCTGCTGGAACGGGTGCCCGTTGAGTTGCAGGACAAAGGCCGGCGGATCGCTCAGGGCTGATCCATGGTCTGTCATCCATGGTCGGGCATCACCGGTCGGGCATCACCGGTCGGGCATCACCGGTCGGGCATCACCGGTCGGGCATCACCGGTCGGGCATCACCCAGCGACTTCCGACCTGCGGATCGCCGAGACATCCGGTCACGCAGCACAGCGTGCCCCCCTGGCCGCGATGACGGCCCCGGAATCCGTGACCCGCGGACGATCCTCTATCCAATCCCACCTTTTGCGGTAAAACCCTCCAGACGGTATCATGCCACGACGATAACATCCTGTGAACAGCCTTGAGGTGAGTCCCTCCCGGACAGAAACAGACCGGAGACGAGTTTCTCGCGCGATCTTCAGGCAGAAACGGCTCTAGGAGTGGGCTCACCCTGGTTGTTAAATCGACAGACGACCGTGTCCAACCTCAGCAAATCAAACGGAATTTGCGCTGTGGCTGAGAGACCATTCTCGACGCAGCGGATTCACAGCGTTCGTCCGGTCTGTTGCCCCCCGGCGATGCGCAAGGCAACGGGTGCCGCGTATCGCGGCTGTTGACCCGGGCGCGCCAAGCCGCTAATCGCCAGGCGGCAACACGATTGCGATCGGCCAAGCCATCGCCGAGCCCAGGGCGGGAGCATGGGACTCGGCGTTCGGTCGGTTCGCCACGGCATGCAGTCTTGTCAACGGTCGCTCCCCAGACGCCACGGCGCGAGGCGGGAACCGCCGAATCCGTGACATCGGTCGGTTCCAAGACGCACCGCCTCGCCGCCGGCGGCGTTTTCCTGTTCCGGAGTCACACCCGTCGCACGCGAGATGTGTGGGCGGGATGCGTCGATCCACAGGCGTGTCCACCGCGGTGAGCAACGTCACGTGGCACCTCGGGTGGACCGCGTTTCCCGATCGACGATCCGCGTTGTTTTTGCCGTTCGCACGCTGCGATTCCGCACCCCGGTCCCCGCCGGCGAGACTGGCAGTCTGTGCGCAATCCTGGTAGGCTGAAACTGGCCTATTGACAACTGAAATCGGGTTCTTTTCGGGGCAAACAGAGACATGACAAACGTCCGCCAGATTCTGTTGAGCGGCGCGGCGATCGCGATTGCGCTCACCTTGGGATGTTCACGCGAGTCTTCCAATGGCTCGGGAAGTGCGGGCACTACGTCTCAGCACACCTTTATCAGCATCGGGACCGCTCCCCAGGGCGGTGTGTTCAACCTGTTTGGCAACACGGCCCAGGGCATCCTCGACGCCAACAAGAGCGAATTCGGCTGGCGGGGTGTCACGGCGGAAACCACCGGGGGGTCGTTGGAGAATCTGCGTCTGCTGGACAGTGATGAAATCCAGCTCGGCCTGGCGAATTCGACCATCAGCTATTTTGCCGTGCACGGCGAAGGCGGATTCGAAAAGAAATACGAAGTCAAGTCGATCATGACCCTGTTTCCGCTGATCGCGATGTTCGTGACCAAGGCCGATTCTGGAATTGACTCGATCGCAGGCTTGAAAGGCAAACGGGTTGTGGTCGGCCCCGAAGGCGCGGGGTTCGAGTACTTCATCCGCCCGATCCTGGAAGAGCACGGAGTGAAGTTCGGCAAGGACAAGAGTGACAGCGACTTCGAACCCGTCAATACGGGTATGATTTCGTCGGTCGGACAACTTCAGGATGGTTCGGTCCACGCGACATTTTTGGGCGGCGGCATCAAGTCACCGGCCATCAGCAACGCGGATTCTGTGATGGACATCCACTTGATCCCCTTCGATGCCGACAAACGCGCCGCGTTGATTGAGCGGTTGCCCTCATTCACGGCGGCGACCATTCCGGCCAAGACGTACGGAGGCCAGGACGAGCTCTTTGCCGGACTGAATGTGGGCTCCGCGCAGATCCTGGTCCGTTCAGACGCCGACGACCAGTTTGTTTACGATGTCACCAAGTTGCTGTTCGAAAACCTGGGCAAAATGGCAGAAACGATTGCGGCCGTCAAAGCGGTCAACGCCGGCAATGTCTCCCGCGACACGGGCGTCGAGTTTCATCCGGGTGCGATCCGGTTCTACCAGGAGCTGGCGGAAGAAGCGGCCACCGAATCGACCGAACCACCCGGCAAGGAAGCGACCGACGAAGCCAAGTCCGACAGCGGAGATGCGGCAAAGTGACGGCGTGGCGCGGCACAACCGCCGCCCGCTGTCGAACGGATGCCAGTCCGGGAACCGCACAGTTCAGTCGAACGTTTCTGGCTGACCGACTGTTGAGGTCCACTCTAAAGAGCCATCCGCTGATGCTGTGAGGAAAACATGATCGAGCGGATTCGCCGCTTTGTGACAACGGCTTTGACGATCGCGTTGTCCTTGTACACATTGTACGAGGTCAATTACGCGTCGCTGGCCCCGATGTCGCAACTGGCGGCGTTTGCCATGCTGGGCACGATGCTGTGCTTCATGATGTATCCCCTGCATCCACGGTTCAAAGACAACAGAATTCTGCAGGGGGTCGATCTGTTGCTGGCCGCGGGCACGGCCTTTTGTTGCGGCTACGTGGTCTACGAGGGTCAGGACCTGATCTCGCGATCGGGCAACAACACGGACTTCGACTTGAATGTGGCCATCGTGGGCACGCTGTTGATGATCGAGGCCACTCGGCGTTCGATCGGCTGGGCGTTGCCGATTCTGGCCGCAGTCTTTCTGGCGTATGCGTTTTGTGGCCCGCAGATGCCCGACTGGGCCTTTCCACACCGCGGCTATGGTGTCGACCGCATCGCCCCGCAGTTGTTCCTGAAAACCGAAGGCATTTTCTCCACCGCCATGCGGGTCATGTTCACCTACGTGTTCCTGTTCGTGGTGTTCGGAGCGTTTCTGGAGATCAGCGGCGCATCGAAGTTCATCGTCAATTTCGCTCAGAAGGTGTTTGGGCGCAGCCCAGGCGGTCCGGCCAAGGTCTCGGTGCTGGCCAGTGGCCTGATGGGTTCGCTGTCGGGCAGCGCAGTGGCCAACGCGGTCACGACGGGAACCTTCACCATCCCCATGATGCGCACCGCCGGCTTCCGGCCGCATATCGCCGGTGGCATCACGGCCGCGGCGGCCTCGGGGGGAGCATTGGTGCCCCCGGTGATGGGAGCCGGTGCGTACATGATGTTGGAACTGATCGACGATGTGACGTTTCTGCAGATCGCCAAGGCGGCCATCGTCCCGGCGGTGCTGTACTATGTCTCGATCCTGTTGATCGTTCATTTCTATGCCCGCCGCGTGGGCACTGCGGCGCCCCAACCCTCCGGCGACGCGCAACAATCGCTGTGGCAGTACGAAGGCCTGGTGTTCTTCGGAGCCCTGGGGGCACTGATCGCGTTTCTGTTCAAATTCACTCCGTTTCGTGCTGTCACGTATTCTCTGGAAGTCATCCTGTTGATGACGATCATCAGCCCGCGGGTCGCGGTGGGCCTGGGCAATCGCCTGTGCGCTTTGGCGGTCTGCGGCGGTGCGACCGCGGGAGTCGCGATGCTGCGAACGCATCCGGAATGGTCGAACGACGTGCCCGTCGTGGGTGGCGTGATCCAGCTCCTGTTGCGACCAGACGCGAACTTGTCCATCTCGGACTGGACCACCTGGGCGGACGCGGCGATTCCGGGGATGATTCTGGTCCTGTTGCTAGGCCTACTCAATGCGACGTGGCGTGTGATGATTCTGGAGGCCTTTCAGCGCGCCGCCCGTGGCGGCGTGTCGCTGGTCTCGGCCGCCGCCTGTGTGGGCGTGGTGATCGGAGTCGTTTCGCTGACGGGAGTGGGCAGCAAGTTTCCCAACGCGATCCTGCCCATTGCCCGCGAGAGCCTGCTGGCGGCCTTGTTCCTGATCATGTGCTGTTCGATCGTGCTGGGCATGGGCCTGCCCTCGGCGGTCTGTTATCTGCTGATGGCGACGCTGATCGCTCCGGTGCTGAGCAATCTGACGGTGAACGGCCACAACGTGATCCCACTGGCGGCCCATCTGTTCATCTTTTACTTCGGCATGATGTCGATGGTCACGCCTCCCGTGGCGTTGGCGGCATATGCCAGCGCCGGGATCGCGGACGCCAAGATCATGCCCACCGCCCTGGCCGCGTTCCGATTCTCGCTGGTCGGTTTCACACTGCCGTACATGTTCGTGTATCGACCGGAACTGTTACTGATGAACATCGACGGAGGCCCCGCGGATCCGTGGATCGCCTGTCTACAGATCGCCATCGCCCTGTTGGGCATCTGTTCTCTGGCCGGAGGCATCGCCGGTTTCCTGATCCACTCCACGAGCTGGCCGATCCGCATCGGCCTGTTGATCGCGGCGGCCATGTTGCTTTCGCCGGCTGTCGAGATCAATGGCCAACAGTGGGACGCGTGGGTCAACGGGGCCGGCGCCGTGTTGTTCGCCGTGATGAGCCTGTTGAACTGGGGGAGCGGCGGCGACCCCGATCAGCAGCCGTCCAGTCCACAGCCGTCCAGCGCAGAGCCGGCCACGCCGGCCTGATATTCTACAATTCACGGAAAGCAACGCATGCGCCGCGTGACATGGGTGTTGGTATTGTCACTGATTGTGCTGCACCAGGACTTCTGGTTCTGGACCGACGCTCGTCTGGTATTGGGATTCCTGCCGATGGGTCTGTTCTACCACGCCGTGTTGTCCATCGCCGCCGCGGCCGTGTGGTGGTTCGTCGCCTGCCGGGCCTGGCCGGATGACTTGGATGTGGCGCCGCCACCCGGAGGTCCCCAGGCGTGACGCAACTCACGATCATCTTGATTTACCTGGGGCTGCTGGTCGGTCTGGGATTGTTGGCGGGCCGGTTATTTCGCGGAACGCGCGAGGACTACCTGCTGGCCAGCCACAGCATCGGCCCCTTTCTGCTGCTGATGTCACTGTTCGGTACAACGATGACGGCCTTCGCTCTGGTGGGTTCCACGGGCAAGTCGTTCCGCGTGGGCATCGGCGTGTACGGCATGATGGCCTCGTCCAGCGGCATCGTGCACTCGCTGTGCTTTTACCTGATCGGCGTCAAACTCTGGTCACTCGGACGCCGGTACGGCTACACCACCCAGGTGCAGTTCTTCCGCGACCGTCTGGACAGTCGGGCCATCGGCTGGCTGCTGTTCCCGATTCTGGTGGGTCTGATCATCCCTTACCTGCTGCTGGGTGTGATGGCCTCCGGCGGAGTGGTCAACGTCGTGACGCACGGCGCCTTCGACACCGCCTTTGCCGACTACGGCCACGGGGTCCCGCCGTGGCTGGCATCGCTGGTCATCTGCGGGGTGGTGCTGACCTACGTCTTCACCGGAGGCATGCGGGGCACCGCCTGGGCCAACGCCTTCCAGACCGCCGTGTTCATGATCCTGGGGGTGGTGACGTTCGTGGTGATCGCCAACGCGATCGGTGGCCAGGATGCGTTCCTGGACAACCTGAGAGTGGCCACCGAGCAGGTTCGGCAACACCATCCGGAAAAACTGACGCGTGAGAACATCACGCAAGCGCAGTTTTTCAGCTTCATGCTGATCCCGCTTTCAGCCGGCATGTTTCCCCATCTGTTCCAGCACTGGTTAACCGCCCGCAGTGCCCGCAGTTTCAAATTGCCGGTGGTCGTGCATCCCTTGTTCATCATGATCGTGTGGGTGCCCTGCGTGCTGGTTGGCGTGTGGGCCACATCGGCGCGGTTGGACGGATCGCTGATCGTGCCGGCCGACATCGCCAACGACAGCGCCGTACTGGGCCTGATGGTCGATAAACTCTCGAACCCCGTGCTGTCCGGCCTGTTGACCGCGGGCATTCTGGCGGCGGTGATGTCGTCGCTGGACAGCCAGTTTCTGTGTCTGGGCACGATGTTCACCGAAGACATCATGCTGGCCGGCCGCCGCGACCGATTCAGCGAACGTCAGTCCGTGCTGCTGGCACGCCTGTTCGTGGTCGCCGTGGTGATCGTGACGTACCTGCTGAGCCTGGTCGCACCCAGGCGGATTTTCGATCTGGGCATTTGGTGCTTCAGCGGCTTTGCGGGGCTGGTTCCCCTGGTGATTGCGGCCTTGTACTGGCGGCGTCTCACGCTGGCCGGAGCGGTGGCCAGCATCGTGGTCACCGCCGGTGCGTGGTTGTACTTCTTCGTGCAATCCGACTTTGCCGACAACCCGCGCTATCTGTTCTGGGGCATGCTGCCGGTGGCCACCATCTGCCTGCTGTCGACCGTGAGCCTGATCGCCGTGTCTCTGGGCACACGGCCTCCGCGACAAGAGGTGTTGGATCGGTTCTTTCCCGGCGGAGAATCCTCGTGAGCGGATCGACCCTGGAAACACAATTCACGACAACACGCCGTGTCGAATTTGCCGACACCGACATGGCGGGGATCATCCACTTCTCCAACTTCTATCTGTACATGGAGCAGGCGGAACACGCGTATTACCGCTCACTGAGTTTGCAGATTATGGACCCGCAACCGGATGGCTCGGTCATCGGCTGGCCCCGCGTGTCGTCCAAGTGCCGGTTTCTGGCTCCAGCCGTGTATGACGATCTGCTGGAGATCCGGGTGAGCGTCGCGCGGCGCGGAGTGAAATCGATGACGTTCCGTTTTGAGTTCTGGCGGAGCGACGTGCACATCGCCAGTGGGGAAACCAAGACGGTCTGCTGCCGCCTGAACCACGGCGCCCCATTGGAATCGATCGAAATTCCGCAGCACTACAGCGAAAAGCTCGTGGAGGCCGCGGTGGTCGATCCCCGTCCGAGTGCAGCCGGCGACTGACCCGACGGTGGCCGGCCTCTCAGGCATCGTCCAGCAAATCGACCGCCTGGAAAGCACGCCCTTCGAGCATCGCCAGGCTGGCACCGCCACCGGTGCTGACGTGCGATACCTGGTCGGCAAATCCCAGTTGCTGAATCGCCGCCGCGCTGTCTCCGCCGCCGATGATGCTTGTCCCGCTGCCCGCGGCGATGGCCTCGGCCACCGCACGTGTGCCTGCGTCGAACGGAGGCATTTCGAACACGCCCATCGGCCCATTCCAGACGATCGTCCGCGACGACTTGACGATCTCGGCAAAGCGTTCCGCCGTCCGCGGACCAATGTCCAGTCCTTCGAAGCCATCCGGAATCTCTCCGGCCGGCACCACGCACGTCTGGCTGGGAGCCTTGAAGTCATCACCACAATGGGTGTCCACGGGCAGGACGAGTGTGTCGGCGCCGTCAGCCAGAAGCTGACGTGCCAAATCCACCTTGTCGGGTTCGACCAGGCTGTCGCCCACACGCCCCCCCTGAGCCAAAGCGAAGGTGTAAGCCATGGCGCCGCCGATCAGGACCGTGTCACACAGGTGCAGCAGATTGCGGATGACATTGATCTTGTCCGACACCTTGGCTCCCCCCAGGATGGCCGTGAAGGGGCGTTCCGGTTGACTCACCGCCTGACTCAAGTATTCGATCTCGCGGGCGACCAGAAAACCGACGACTTTGGGTTTGTCGGCCATGGCGGCGGGCACACCCACCATCGAGGCATCGCTGCGGTGACAGGTTCCAAAGGCGTCGTTGCAATACACGTCGGCCCACGCGGCCAACGCCGCCGCGAAAGCCGGATCTCCCTCGCTTCCCAGTTTCTCGTCCGCCTGAAACCGCAAGTTCTCCAGCACCAGGATTTGGCCGTCCTGCAATGCAGAGGCCTTTACGGCCGCGTCGCTGCCCACCGTGTCGCTGGCAAACAGCACATCCCGCTGCAGGATCTCCGCCAGTTTCCGAGCTACCGGCCGCAGGCTGAATCGCCCGTCGTCGCCCTGGCCCGCCGGACGCCCCAGATGACTCATCAGGATCAATCGACCGTTGCGATCGATTACCGAGTTGATTGAGGGCAACGCCATCTCGATCCGCCGCGCGTCGGTGATCTGTGCGTCATCGTCGAGCGGCACATTGAAATCGACGCGCATCAGCACGGTTTGTCCCGAGACGTCCACGTCGGCAATTGTCCGCTTGGCCATCGCTCTGGTTTCTCCGTGTCCTGACACATCTCGACCTGACGCTCACGGCCGCGGAAGCCCTTGGGCGCAAGCGGCCATCATCGTAGGCCGCGGAGTTTCGAAAGCAAGCCAGGGCGACAAATTGCGGCTGAACTTGCAATTTGCCGATGCGTCCGCTGCACTGTTGAGTTCGTCGTCGGCCGAGTGTCCAGTGATCCGCACCGTGATCCCGCACCCGTCGTTGACCGAACATGTGTCCCCAGAAGCGGAGCACGCCCAAATGCCGATCACCGAATTCCGGCCCCAGCGGCCGCGTTGGATCCCGCTGCTACTGGCCGGGCTGCTGTTGACGGGAGCCGTGCGGGCCGAGGACCCTGACCCGCAATCGAACGCACGGCAGCCGGCGGACGAGTCCGAGCTGCGATACTGGCTGCAGAACATGGTTTGGCATCACCGGTTTACGACCGCGGAAATCGAGCAGGCGACCGGACTTTCGGCGACCAGAATCGCTGCGGCACTCAAGCGATACAACATCCGCAACGACACGCGTCCCCCGCAAACCGGCGGCGCAGCACTGCGGGTCCTGCCGTACCCGGGAGGCCGTCATCCGCGGATCGGATTCCTGGACGGCGCCATCCGCCCGCAGCGAGAAACGAAAATCAGCGTATTCACTCCCTGGGACCCTGAGTCGTACGTGGTGGCCGACGTGCCGGAAGCCATCTGGTCGAATCTGGGTCTGACCTACCTGGCACACACGCACATCGACACGATCTGGACAAAACAGAATGTGACGCTGCGGCCACGGGAATGGACACGCGGCGCCAACGGCGCACTGGCGCTCAAACGCCGGCTGCCCAACGGCATCGTCTTCACCACGCAGGTCACCCCGGGTCGCCATTCCGTGCGGATGTCGATGACGCTGACCAACGGCACTCCGAAAACGCTGACGGGGCTCCGCGTGCAAAACTGTGTGATGCTCAAGGGCGCCCCGGAATTTCGACAGCAAACCCTCGAGAACAAGATCTTTCGCGAACCCTACGCCGCTTGCCGATCGGACGACGGCAAACGCTGGGTCATCACGGCCTGGACACCCTGCCAGCGGGTGTGGGCCAATCAAAAGTGCCCCTGCCTGCATGCGGATCCCCAATTTTCCGATTGCCCTCCCGGTGTCACTCGACATGTGCGGGGTTGGCTGTCTTTCTATGAAGGAACCGACATCCAAGGCGAGTTGGATCGCATCGAGCGGACCGGCTGGTCCGGCACCCAATGAAATGACTCGGACACCGCCGGCCACCAACCACTCCCGACCCCACGCGTCGCACCCGATCGATCTGCGATCCGCCGGGCTGGCGCTGCTCACCTCCGCATTGTGGGGCGGTACACCCGTGGCCATCAGCTATTCCGTAGACCAATTGCCTCCACTGGCCGTGGCTGCGATTCGGTTTAGCCTGGCCGCGGTGTTCATGCTGGTCTGGTGCCGATTCGAGGGCACTCGACTCAAACTCGAATCCGGTCAATCGCGGATCGTGTTGATCGCCGGCGTGATGCTGTTTGCTCAAATCGGACTGTTCAACGAGGGCATTGCGCGTTCCAACTCGTCGCACGCCAGCATACTGATCAACACCTTCGTGTTCTGGGTGCCGGCGATCGAGTTTGTTTTCGTCCGGCACAATCGACTTTCGGCGATCCAAGTCGCGGGGCTGCTGCTGGCCGGCAGTGGAGGCCTGATCGTGGTCTCCACGGCCAATGCCACACCGTCGGCCGACGGCCTGGATCAACCCACATTGCTGGGTGACGCGCTGCTGTTGCTGAGTGGATTCTTGTTGGCGATCAAGATCGTGTACACTCAGCACGCTCTGAAGTCGATGGAACCTGGAAAACTGATTTTCTGGCACGACGTGATTGGCGTGGCCCTGTTCGCCCTGTGGAGCGGATGTTTCGAGTCGTTTCCCGTCGGGCTGTCGGACATCGGCAGCAGCACCTGGTTGGGACTGCTCTATCAAGGGCTGCTGGTGGCGGGATTCTGCTTCGCCGTCCAGGCCTGGATGCTCAAACGCCACCCCGCGTCACGGATTTCCGTTTTCAGTTGTTCGACTCCCCTGTTCGGGGTCGCATTGGGTGTCCTGTTCCGCGATGATGGCCTGTCCGACTGGCTGTTGGTGGCTGCCGGTTGCGTGGCCAGCGGCATCTTGATTGTCACGTATCCGACAAACGACGACGCAACGGGCAACGGCGAAACGAGCAACGGCGGAACGGGCAACGGCGGAACGGGCAACGGCCGGGAACGGTCCCCCCGTACCTCTGAGGAACCCTCTGTTTAACAAGTCACGGTCTGCCAAGTCACAGATCGCCATCAGCGCCCGACGGGGGCCATCGCATCCATCTCTCTGAAGCAAGGCGCACACGTGGCCGATTCCCCAAGCTGGTCTGACCGAATTCGCAGATGGCAGATGCTGGCTTCGATCGCCTGGCTGTGCATGGCCGGCGTCATCCTGACCGCGACTCTGGTTCCGCTGGGGCTGGCACCGAGCTGGCCCTTGTCAACCTATGCCGCTTTGACGATCACGATGAGCGTGTTGAGTTTCGTGTTTTATGGAGTCGACAAGCGGCGAGCCCGGCGGGACAAACAACGGATACCGGAACGGCGGCTGCATCTGTTCGCCTTGCTGGGCGGCTGGCCGGGCGCGCTGATCGCCCAGCGGTTTTTCCGCCATAAGACCCAGAAAATGACGTTCCGACTGCTGTATTGGCTGATCGTGGCCCTGCACCTGGCGCTGGTCGGCTACTGCCTGTGGGACAGCGCCTTCGGCGCGTGAATGGCGGACACCGTCGGCGAGATTTGAGCGCCTCCGCAACAGAACTTGACCCATTCTGGACGCTGCTCTATAGTCCCCGCGCGCACCCCCTGCCAAGGCACGTCCTTGCGCAGTGGCAAACTTCGATCAACGCAGATCGTAGACCGTACCCGGAGACTGAGCACGATGGATCAAGGCAATCAGGCCACGACGACCGTCCCGGCGCCAAGCCAACCCAAGAGTAAACTCACAATCATCATTTCCGGCACAGTACTCGCCGTGCTGGCTGCCGCGATTCTGTTTCAGGTCCTCCGTGAACGGCCCTCAAACCCCGGACTGGCCGCAGAAGACGGCGCCGCCGGCCGGGCCAGTGTGGGCCAGGAACGGTACCTGGCACGCGTCAACGGAGAACTGGTCACCTGGGATGAAGTCGCTCAGGAATGTGTCGATCGACACGGCAAAGATGTGCTGGAAAACGTGATCAATCGCAAGATCATCCAGCAAGCATGTACCCAACAGAACATCACGGTGACCGAAGCCGAAGTCAATCAGGAGGTGCTCCGCATCTCAAAACGATTCGGCCTGGATATTGATGGATGGTACAACTTGCTGCTGACGGAGCGGGGGTTGTCGCGCGTGCAGTACCAGCGCGACGTGATCTGGCCCATTCTGGCGCTGAAGAAACTGGCTAACGAAAAAATCGTGATCAGTGATCAGGACCTGAAAAAGGCATACCAGAACAACTATGGGGAAATGGTCAAGGCGCGGATGATCATGATGGATCACCCGCGACGCATCGTGGAACTCTGGGAAAAAATCCGCAAGAACCCCGACGACTTTGAACGCTTCGCGCGGGAATACTCGATCGAACCCAACAGCGCCGCACTCGGCGGCGCGATTCCCCCGATTCGACGTTATTCCGGTGACGTCAACCTGTCCAATGCCGCATTCAAGCTGAAACCGGGAGAATTCTCGGGCATTATTCAGCTCGGTGACGGACTCAATCGTTACGTGATTCTCAAGTGCGAAGGCCGCACAAAGCCGGTGACGCATGACTTGAAGAGCGTTCAAGCGGACCTGCACGCCACACTGTCCGAAGAGAAGATCCAGAGCGCCGTAGCGCGCGTATTCGACAAGCTCAAGAAACAATCCCAGATCGACAACTACATCACCAAAACCGCAAGCCGACCCGTGAAACAGATTTCCGCGAACGACGCCAATGCATTCCGCACGGCGTTCCCTCAAGCCGCGGAAGCGTCGGCAAACAAGTGACGGCCGTCTGTGTGAGCGCGCGTCGGCCGGCCTGACGGCCGTGCTGACGGGTGCGGCACACGCTGGGTCTTCTGACGGGACGACGCCAACCAGCGAACTCGGATCAATCCGGAACCGCCAGCGCCACTTCCTGCGATACCGCCTCAATTTCATCGGCCGTGATCAGCGGAATCCCGTCCGCGAAGCCAATCAACAAGGCCATGTCGCAAATCCGGTTGATCCGCCGCGGAACACCGCCGGCAATCTCGAAAATGCGATCCTGGGCTTCGGAACTGAACATGGACTTCTGCGCACCGGCGGTGGTCAGCCGGTGGGTGATGTAGTCATGCGTCTCTTCGATCGTCAACGACCGCAACATCATGCGGACAGCAATGCGATCGTCGAACTGAGCGATCCGCTGCAACTTGGCCAGCAACGAACGTTCACCCACCAAGAACAAGCTGAACTCAATATCCGGTCGCGCACGGTAGTTCAGCAACAACTGCAGTGACTGCAGCACACCCTGATCCTCGATCAAGTGCGCCTCGTCGATAATGATCACGGGATGCCGCTCGTGCCGACAATGCTCCTGCAATCGTCGCTCAATCGCGTGCAGCGTCCGATCCAGACCCACCGCTTCTGGCAGCGGATCCACAGAATTTTCCCCCAATTCCACCGCCAGGAAAGACAACATTTCCGGGGCACTCATCTGTGGATAAACCACGTGCACAAACGGACCGGCGGACTCGGACATCAGCTGAGCCATTTGAGTCACCAGGTACGTCTTCCCCGCTCCCACGCCACCGACCAACACGCCGGCGCCGTGCGAATTCTCAATCACGTACTGCAGCTTCAATAACCCAGCCTGGTGCGTGTGGCTGCGAAAAAAGAAGTCCGTATCTCCCGTGTTCGCGAAGGGAACCCGGTCCAATTTCCAGTATTGTTCGTACATATCAACGCCTGTTTTGTGGAGTTTCCGCAAGATCCGCTGGAACATCAGCGGGTTCTGGTCGAGGTGGCGGGCTGATCATCAACCGCGGACCATCGGCAAGCCATTGGCCAGAGCCGGGAGCCGCCGGCACGCGGATCAGCTCTTCAATCGTCCCCGACAGCCAAGCCGGTGCTGCCGCCGATGCGGTCTCAGGCCGCATCGAGGAAACTCCGGCATCCGCGTCGGAAGTGTGCGCTGCATCAAATCTGCTTAGCCGTACCTGACCGGAACCGTACGGGCCACGATCGGCGTGTTTGCGCTCCGCCACTTCCGCCGCGGCCGTCCGAATCGTCTCAACCGAACCGACACTGCGAGGCAAACGCAGTTCCGGGCCGGGCACCGTTGTCGTGAAATCCGAAACTGGCCGCAGATCATCGGTCTCCGAGACAGGGGATCGGGCCCGTTCGACACGCGGAGACGCCGTCACTTCCGCTTCCGGATTGGGTGCATCGATGGTCTCGATGAGTGAGTCCAGCGCGGTCGTATATGCGTCGTCAACCAGCGATTCCCGGGTTGCCGAGTTGTGAATCCACCAGACGCTGATGCCACACAAGACCAGTCCCAGGACACAGCAAGCCGCACTCAATGGATGCGTACGCAACCAAACGCTCAGCGGAACCCGGGGCGGGCTCAGCGGCTGGTCCGCACTGGGCAACATCAATCGATTGAGTTTTTTGAACCAGCGAGACATGATGCCCTATTCGTCAGCGGCCGGTCGTCACGAAATGCCGCGGCACAGCCAATCCAGCGCGCAGCGGCCCCACGGATGGAACCGTACTCGCGTCATCGACAACCGGTTAAACCAACCTTGAGCCTGGTAACGAATTGGAAGCCTGGGAAGACTGGGGACAAAATGTAGGCACGTCGCGGCATGCCAGTGCTCGGACCGCGGGCGATCAGCGCGAAGTCACTCAAGTTCCAGCAACTGGGGAGCGACCACTTCGCGTGTGAAGGCTGCCCAGGTCGGGCCCAGATGACCGCCGTAATGCCCCTGAGCCAGCATCGTCCAGTGGTAGGGAACCTGATGCAAACCCTGGTCGTACAACCTGGCCTGTCGCGGCGTCAGATCCGGCGGCCTGTCAAATCCGTAAGCACCGGCCGACGGCGTATGTCGGCCATCCACGGTCCCCGCCAGCGTGGTGCCCGCGACCAGCAATATCGCGTCCAGGGGCGAGTGATAATTCCAGATGCCGTTTGCAGTCCGTGACAAAGCAGTGGCCAGGTTGTATTGCGGCGAAATGGCTGGAGCCAGCAGTGTGGCGCTGGTGATACTGCGATCTTCGGGGAGTGCTTCCAGTACCCAGATGATCATCGCACCGCCCCCGGAATGACCAACCAGATGAACCGGTCGCCCGGGATACCGATCCTGGTAATCGGTGATTTTCTGAGCCAGCAGTTGCGCCTGCCGTCGATTGCGTTCACTGTGCCGCAAATGGACCGGAAACATCAAGAAATGGCCCGTCGTCCAATCATGGACTTCGATCGCCGTTGGCAGTCCCGCATCCTGTAAGCCTTGCGCCATGTTGGAATTGACGAAACTCGATCCGTCGATCCCGGGCAACACCAGGGTGTATCCCGTTTCCAGGCGTTGCCTGTCGTTCAGATTGCGGTAATAGCTGCATCCATTGGCGGCCAGCAACCAGCCGATCAGCAGGCAACGACACCAGGCATCCACTGCGATCACTCCACAGAATCCGTGACAACCGAAATCGGGACCAACCGAAATCGGGACAGCCACTCTCCGCACCGCGCGGGATCATAAACAGAACATCCGGTATCTCCAAGACATAACCGAACCGCTGACACCCGAACGTTTCCCATCAGGTTGTCGTTGAGCTAGGATATGTGCACGTGCTGATCCCGGTGCAAACAATCCAGGTGCCACCGAATCCGGCTGTGCAGGAGTGCAACATGACCCAGACACCACACCGACGAGATTTTCTCAAACAGTCGGCGGCTGCCGCCACAGCATCCCTGTTCGCGACCTGCGCACAACTCAATGCCCCGAGGCCAGTCCAAGCTGCTAATTCAAAGGATGCCGCTGTGAATGATGCCACTTTGGCTGTGGTTGATACTCATCAACACTTGTGGGACCTGACCAAGCTCAATCTTCCCTGGCTGAAGAACGACGGTGTGCAGTCGATCAATCGCAGTTTTGTGATGTCGGACTATCTGCAGGCCACACGAAAGGCCAACGTGGTCAAAACGGTGTACATGGAAGTCAATGTGCACCCGTCACAGCAAGTCAAAGAGGCGCGCTACGTCATCGATCTCTGTGAACGCGACGACAACCCCATGTGCGCCGCGGTGATCGGAGGCTTTCCGCACGATTCGGGATTCGCATCGCAAATCACCAAGCTTGCCAAAAGTCCGTTTATTAAGGGAGTCCGCACGGTGCTCCACGATCCCGATCGGCCCCGCGGTCTGTGCCTGCGTCCGGAGTTTGTCGCCGGGATCAAACATCTGGGCGAACTGGGTCTGAGCTTCGATTTGTGTATGCGTCCCGACGAACTGATGGACGGGGTCAAACTGGCGAAAACCTGTCCCCAGACCCGATTTGTCATGGACCACTGCGGTAACATGAGCGTCACGTCCACGGATCGGAAGCAACGCCAGTTGTGGATGGATGGAATCCGAGCCGCGGCGCAGCTGGACAACATGGTCTGCAAGATCTCGGGGATTGTTGTCACCGCTGAAAAAGACAAATGGAAGCCCGCGGATTTGGCGCCCAATATGAACGTCTGCATGGATGCCTTCGGTGAAAACCGGGCCTATTTTGGTGGCGACTGGCCGGTCTGCACTCTCAAATCGAGTTATATTCAGTGGGTCGACGCTTTGAAATGGATCGTCCGCGATCGCTCGGCGGAGTTCAAACAGAAGCTGTTTCACGACAATGCGGTTCGCTTTTACGGTCTGGCGTGACGCCGCACCGGCCGATCACCACAGACGCGATGGCCATCGCGTCCAGCCGTGGGCGGATGCCTGTTGACTGATTCGGCGAAATTTCCTATTTACCGCGTCTGAGACAGTCGTCGCGTGGTCAACCACTCGGTGTGTCACCGTGCGAAACCGCAGCTGTTCCGCTGCGGATCGTCCCCATCGCCACAAATCCCGCCAGCCGACACGCTCAGGCCCTTGCAGCCTGAAGCCTGACGCCGATCATGATGCTGATTGCCAGACCGTTGCTCGCCAGACCGTCGCTTGCCAGTGGGTTGCCGACCAGGCGCGCGCCGTGCGTGATGCCGTCCGCTCTGCGACCGACAGGTCGTGGCCTGCTGCTGGCTCTCACCACGCTGTGCTTGTTGTCAGGTTGCCGCTCGAACATCTTCCGTGCCGAGATGCTTCCCGACGAATTGCGTGTCGCGGCCAGAATCAACCCACGGACAATTGACCTTTCACGGCTGGCTGGAACGTCTGTAGGCAACGAGGTGGTGGCGACAGGCGACGTGCTGGAGATCACGATCAGCGCCGGACTGAGCGAACAGGACATGGTCACGTTTCCCGTCCGCGTCGATGAACAGGGCCACGCCGGCATGCCCATCATCGGCGATGTGCAAGTGGCTGGACTGGAATTGCAGGCGGCGGAAGCGGCGATCGTCGCTGCCTGCATCTATCGAGGCCTGTTCACCTCACCGCATGTGACAGCGACGATGAAACAGCGGCGGATCAACCGTGTGACGGTGGTCGGCGCCGTCGAAACTCCCGGGACGTTTGAGTTGCCGCGCAACGCCAGCAATCTGTTGTCGGCCGTGGTGGCCGCCGAAGGGCTGTCTGAAGACGCGGGTGAGCACGTTTATCTGCGGGTCCCCCGACAGTCGAAGACGGCGACCAGCCAAGCGTCGGCGCCAACCAGCGGCGGATCCGCCAGCGGAATCCAGGCCACTGGACATTCCCCCAGCCTGGCAACGCACGATCCGACTCCCGCACGCGTCGGCATGGACTCTCAGAAGATCAACTTGACCGAAGTTGCCCGCGCGGGTTCGCGAGGATTCCCCGTCCCGGACGGAGGCGTGGTGATGGTTGAACGACGCGACCCGGAACCCGTCCAGGTTCTGGGACTGGTCAACAACCCGGGAACCTACGAGTTTCCGCTCGGCAAAGACGTTCGCGTGTTAGATGCCATCGCCATGGCGGCAGGCATGTCCAACGGTGTGGCGGACAAAATCTATGTCATTCGGCAGATCAGCGGGCAGTCCAACCCGGTGGTGATCCAATTGAGTTTCAAGAAGGCCAAGCAGAGCAGTCTGTCCAACATGCGTCTGCAGCCCACCGATGTCGTCTCGGTAGAACAGACATTCTCCACGGTTCTGATCGACACGTTGAAGACCATGAATCTGGGTGTCGGCGCTTCGTTGAACGCCCTGTTCTGATCCACAACACGTTGTGAGGGGTCGTCTGGCAAGCGCCACGTCTGATAGGAATTCCTGGCTCAGACTGGCACATCAACGCCGGATTCCAAGGGCTCAGCTGCCGCCGCTGGGCGACCGATCTGTGCACGGTGCGTCGGTCTGCCGGGGAGGCGTCAATGCTGGCGGACCGTGTTCAGTCGCCGTGCAAGGCACGCAGACGGCCCGACATCCGCATCATCAGCTGCATCCGCTCGAACTCGTCCAGCCACTCCTGGACCACCTGTTCCAGCAGCCCTTGATCCGCGGATACCAGGCCCGTGGGGCACGCCGCACCCAATTGCTGCGCCGCCATCGAACGGTACTTGGACAACGTGCGGTCGGCATAGCGGCCACACAGATGGTCGTCTTCACTGACGAATGCCACAGCGGGCACACGTTGTCCACCGCAGGTTGTCAAATCGTTGGCCAGATCCGCGTGGTCGTCGCGGTCGAAAAAACGCAGATCCATCGTGTCGGTCGCGCGGCGGAAGTGGTCAAAGATCGGGCACTGGTTGACACAATCACCGCACCAGGTACCGGCCAGCACCAGAACTTTCATCCGACGTTGAAATCCCGACAACACCACGCGTTGCGCGTCTGTCAGTTCCACCTGAAGATGACACGCCTGCCACCTTCTCTGCTGCTCCGGATCGCCATATTGGTCCAGGAACTCGGAATACTGCAGACCTGCGGCGAACTTGGTTCCCCAATCCATGACGTTGTTTCCCATCGTGTTCCTGGATGCGCGAATATCGGTCATCGGTTGTGTTGTTCAACCACTCAGCTCGCCGGATTCTTGGCGCACGCCGCTCGTATGGTGTCGGCATGGCGCTGTATTTTCTCGAGGGCGACCAGCAGTCGCCGCGTCGCCTCCGGGCCTTCCTTGAGCAGGGGATGATGCAGGACCAGAGTGTTTGCATCGGCCTGGCTGGCCTCAGACAAATCGCCGACCGCGCGAAATCTCCGCTGACTGTGCACCCGGTGTAAACCGCGGAAAGCGGAATGTAACGCAAAGCCTTCCGCTTGCACAGCGCGGGCCACCAGCTCCGCCGGCAGATCGCTCCACACGTCTCGATCCACCGTCAAACCCAATTTGTAGTAAGCCGTATTGCCTGCATGCGGACCGCTGGAGGTGGATGGCAGGCCGGCGCAGACCGCCTGTCCTTGCTCCACCAGCGCGCGAACACTCGCCGCGCGCCGCGCGTTGTCGGCTCCCAGGCGAGCCAATTGGGGGATCAGCGCTGCGGCCTGGAGTTCCGAAAGCGGGTAGGCATCGTTGCCGCGCTGTGTGTGCAGGCGCACCCGCTGAACCACGTCTTCGCGATCGGTCAACAGCGCACCACCGCGACCAGCAGACAACAACTTGCTGCCGCCGAAACTCAAAGCCGCCGCGTCGCCCCAGGCTCCAGCCCGACGACCGGCAATCACCGCACCGGGAACCTGGCAGGCGTCTTCCAGAATCGCCAGGCCGTGCCGATCGGCCAGTTGTCTGAGTGCGGGCATATCCAGCAATTCCCCATGCAAATGGCTGACCAGCAGCACCTTGGTCCGATCGCTGATTCCCTCTGCAATCCGCTCGGTGTCGATCATCCAGCGGCCAGGCAGCACATCCACCAGGACGGGGGTGGCGTCGAGTGCCAGGACATCCTGGAAATTCCCTTTGAAGTCATAGGCCGACATCAACACCTCGTCACCGGATCCCACACGCAGGCCCCGCAGCCCCATTTCCACGGCCGCCGTGCCACTGGCAAACAAGCCCGCGTGCTGTACCTGAAACTCCTGTCGCAGCGCCGCACTCAAGGCCTCGCTGTTGGGTCCGTGATACGAGGCCCAGCTGCCATCCCGCAGCGCGCGCTCGACCGATTCACGCACATCGGGAGCGTCTTCCGGCCAGCGCGGCGGCCCGGCGGGACGCACAGGAGGGCCGCCGAGTAATGCGGGCAGACTGGCTGACTGAGGTGCGTTGGTCGACATACGCGATGAGGCCTCGCCCAAACGATCGCGGCGGATCGAACTTGACTGGAGATCGACACATGCCTGCGCCGATGAACTACGGGTCCCAACAACGGGTTGGGCATGTCCCCCGGTTGACACGTGGCTGCGAAAGACCTGCATCCTATGGAAACGACGCTGCACCGCCAACTGAAGTCACTGTACGCCGAGGATTCCGAGTCCTGTGAAGTCCGTCTGGGCAACTTCCGAATCGATGCGGTGCAACACAATCGGCTGGTGGAAATCCAACATGGTTCGCTGAGTGCGATTCGCGACAAGGTCCGTTGCCTGCTGGATCAGAACCACAACGTTCTCGTCGTCAAACCACTGGCAGCCCGCAAATTGCTGGTCAAACGCCGACGGCGTGGCGGACACATCGAATCGCAGCGGTACAGCCCAAGCCGCGCGTCGGTTTATGACCTGTTCCTCGACCTGGTGCACTTCGTCCGCGTGTTCCCGCACCCGGGACTGTCTCTGGAGGTCTTGATGACCGAGCAAGAGGAACACAGGCTGCCGCCCCTGGCACGTCGCCCGCGGCGCAAAGGGTATCGGATCGAGGACCGTGTGCTGCAGACGATCTGTTCGCGGCTGCACTTGCAGAACGCCCAAGATTTGCAGGACATGCTGCCACCGCAACTCGCACAACCATTCTCCACCGCTGACATCGCAATCGCTGTCGATATCCCGGTCTGGTTAGCTCAAAAAATGGCTTACTGTCTGCGGGAAACGGGCGCGATCCATCAGACGGCCAAGCGGGGCAATGCACGTCTGTATTGCTTCACGAACACGGACGAAACGGTCGGTCCGATGCTGGTGTCTGATTCAGTCGTTCGATGATCGCTTGAGATGAGGTGTCGGTTCGCGTGGCCAGTTGTCGAGCTCCATTGAGTCGACGGTTGCGAGCATGAATGATGTCGTAGGCACGCTTGACTCGAACCGAAGACCTGACACGCGCTTCGAGGACTTTGGTGTTGAACGGTTTCGTCACATAGTCGTCAGCCCCAGCTTCCAGACCCAAAACGACATCATCGTCGTCGTCGCAGGCTGAAACCATGATCACCGGCGTGAATCGCAGCTCGGCAATCGACTTCAAACGCCGACAGACTTCGTAGCCATCCATCCCCGGCATATTGACATCCAGCAGAATGCAATCCGGACGCTCCACCTTGGCGACCTCCAGTGCCCGCCAGCCGTCAAAGGCCACCACGACATCGTGGCCCCTCTGTGTCAGTCCGTGGATCAACAGACGAACATTGTCCTCACAATCGTCAACGATCAAGACACGGGCCATCAGACAACCCTCTCGAATTCCGGTTCAGCGAGGTTTCCGCGCGGCGCGGGAACGGCTCCACACGACCTGCCCCCAAACATAGGCCATCCCCGGGTCCGCCGCGGGGAGGTGTGTCACTCAAACTGGGGCCATTCGGATGGTCGAACAGCGTCTCAGTCGATGTAACTGAACTCATTGGTCATCAGCAGCGCGTGGACGTAGCGGTTCCAGTCGTCGGCCAGCGGCTGATCCCCGAGGTATTGTGAGGCCAGTTGCACATCCTGGTCGGTGGGTTTTCTGGAGTACAGCAGCGTATACAGCTTCCGCACGCGGCCCACGACCGAAGCCGTGCCGACGATGTCACTCCGCCCGACGACGCGTTTGGCGATTTCCGAGACAAAGTCATCGTTCATCAGGTACAGCGCTTGGGGAGCAACGGTGGTGTGTGCACGCGCCGAACTGGACACAGCGGGACTGGGAAAGTCAAACGTCCGAAACAAGCCAGGCAGGTCCATGCGGTCGATGAATCCGTACACAGTTCGACGGGGAGCGAACTTGCCGATGATATCGACCGGAGCGCCACCAATCTGATGTTCCAAGGCGCCGGAGACGGCCAACAGCGCATCGCGCAATTCTTCGAATTGCAATCTGCGCGACGGGTATTTCCACAGCATGCGATTCTGGGGATCGACCAGCAGCGGTCGCTCCCGGTCCTGACTTTGCTGTTGGTATACGGCAGAATTCATCAGGCGTCGGTGGAGCGATTTGAGCGACCAGCCCGTGGCCACAAAATCACTGGCCAGAAAATCCAGTAACTGCGGATGCGATGGCGCCTCGGATCGCAGGCCAAAGTCGTCGGCAGTCTTCACAAGTCCCACGGAAAAATGGTGTTGCCAGACGCGATTCACGATCACGCGTGCCGTCAACGGGTTTTGAGAACTGGCGATCTCGCGGGCCAATTCCAGTCGACCACTTCCAACTTGAAACGGTCGGCGCTTGGGCGCGATGAGTCCCAGGAACTGGCGCGCCACAGGGGCCCCCAGTCGGTTGGCGTTACCACGAATAAAAATGCGCGGGTTGTGCAACCGGGGGTTGTCGTTGAGCACCATCGCCCGGGGCGGCGCCGCGGGTCCCTGAGTGCTCCAGGTTTCCACGTCCTTGATCAGCTTCTTGAATTCTCCCTGGGCCGGCCGGTCCGGCAACAGGTTCATGAACCCCCAGCCCATCACTTTCGGAATATCGGGGGGCGATTCCCGGCCGTAGAACACCTGGCGCAATTGTTCGGCTGCGGGATCGGTCATCCGCGCCGGTGCCGGCTGGGGTTGCTGGTCGTTGACGCGGGACATCTGTTGCCAGCGGCGATCGACATCGAGCAGCGCCGCGGCGTACCTCTGGGCCACATCGGACAGCGAGGCCAGCGGCGCGGAGTTCAGCGCATCCAGCAGCAAGCGATTCACTCCGTTGCGTTGTTGATTGTCGTTGAAGCGTCGCAGGGTTTCCGCCGCCCGTCCCGCGAATTCCCGGGACGGGATCTTGGAAAAGGCATGCCAGGGAATCCAGACGGGATCCAGATTCTGCTCGGCCCGCTCCAGGTAAATCCGCCAGCGGCGAATCATCGTAGGATTCAACGCTCCCTTGTCGGTCAACAGCATGAAATCATCCGTGGGTGGTTGATTCCGAAAGCGGTAGACAGCCATCAAGTACTCGGCCACCCGCGCGCGGGCACCCTGCACCAGTTCTTGGTACTTGCGATCAATGAATGCCTGCAGCTTCTCTTCACGCTGCACTAACTGTTCCGCAAAGTCGTGGTAGGCCTTGGTCTGCGGTGTGGGTGCGAACACCGGCGGCACCATCGGTTCGCTGGAACTACGAAACACTCCGTACAGCGAGTAATAGTCCGCCTGGGGAATGGGATCGTACTTGTGATCGTGACAGCGGGCGCAGGTCACGGTCAGCCCCAGCATGCCGCGGGACACCACGTCGATACGATCATCGATGATGTCGTGCGTGTTGTTCATGAACCGCGCACCGAGGGTCAAGAATCCCATGGCGGGCAGCCACCAGCGATGATCCTCGTCGGCCAGTTGATCGGCGGCCAGTTGATGCTGAATAAACTGGTCGTAGGGCAAATCTTCGTTCAGTGCGCGGATGACATAATCCCGGTAAGTGTAAGCCCAAGGGAATGTCTTTTCCTCAAAAAAGACATAGCCCTTGTTGTCGGCGTAGCGGGCCACGTCCAACCAGTGCCGGCCCCAGCGTTCGCCGTAGTGCGGCGAACTCAACAAACGCTCGACAAGCCGCTCAAACGCATTGTCCGACGCGTCCGCCAGAAACTGCTGTACCTGCGCGGGTGTCGCTGGCAGTCCCCACAGGTCGAATGTCGCCCGCCGTAGCAATGCAACCTTGTCGGCCGGAGGACTGGGGACCAGCCCCTGACGCTCCAGACGCGCCTGGACAAATCGATCGATATCCGTCCGGGCCCAGGCGATATCCCGCACCTGCGGTACGTCCGGTCTGACGACCGGTTGAAACGCCCAATGCGCGGCGGGATCGTGTGTCCCGTCACCCGGTCGGAGCTGCCCGGTCAACGGCCAAGGGAAACCGGCAGCAATCCAGCGTTCGATCGCTCGCAGATCGTCAGCTGCCAATTTGCGTTTGGGAGGCATTTTGACGGACCCGTCATGGGTGAGCACCTTCAGCAACCGGCTGTTTTTCACATTCTTGAGATCGACGACCGGTCCGTTGTCGGCCCCTTTCAGAATGAATTTCCGCGAATCCAGTCGCAACCCGGACTCCTGTTTGCGGGGGCCATGGCAACCGATACAACGCTTCACCAGCACGGGCCGTACGCGCCGTTCAAACAGGTCATCATCACGGGCGGCGGCAACCGACGGCCAGGTCGCGGCAGTCACGCAGCAGGCAGCGGCCAACAGCAGCGGCTTGGTTCGCTGGATTCGCCGAGTCATCACACGTTGCCTCCACCTATTTTGTTCGCGCGCCACCCTCAACGCCGGGCGCCGCCGGGTACCGCGCGGGAGCGGGACAACAGTCCTCGGCGCACACGTCGGCAACCGGTTCCAGGCGGCCCACGCTGAGCCGCTCACACCCACCGGACAGCCGCTCCGCGATCAACTGCCTCAAACCGGCCACGAAACGGGGATGTGTCCCCACGGTCCGGGCGCGCAACAGGCGAAGTCCCAACGACTGACAGTGCTGTTGTGCTTCTTCGTCCAGGTCGTACAGCACTTCCATGTGATCCGACAAGAACCCGATGGGATGCACCACGACATGGCCAACCCCACGATCATGCAACCCGGTCAAATGGTCACAGATGTCCGGCTCCAGCCACGCATCCTCAGGCCGGCCACTGCGGCTCTGATAGACCAGTTGCCACTGCGCATCGCGCAACCCGCAGGCCTCGGCGACAAGCCGGCAGGTTTCACGGAGCTGTGATGCGTACTGGCAGCCCGAAGCCATCGACATGGGGATGCTGTGAGCGGTAAAGGCGACGGACGTGCCGCGTGGCGGATCCGGCTGTTCGGACCGCAATCGATCGAGTTGCTCCGCCAACCGATCCGCGTTGGCCTCGATGAACCCGGGATGATTGAAGAATGCCCGGATCTTGTCGACTCGAGGCGCCTGGTCGCCTACGGCCTGGCGGGCCCGCTGGATGTCTTCTCGGTATTGACGGCAGCTCGAATACGAGCTGTAGGCCGACAAGACCAGGGCCAGAACCCGCGCACGCCCGTCGCGGGTCAGTGTGTGCAGCGTGTCTTCCAGCATGGGATGCCAGTTGCGGTTGCCCCAGTATATCGGCAAGTCGATCTGCTGCTCGTCCAGTTCTTTGCGCAACGCATCGATCAACGCTCGAACCTGTGCGTTGATCGGACTGACTCCGCCGAAGTGATCATAGTGTTCGGCCACTTCCAGCAACCGGGCCCGCGGCACGGGCCGCCCCCGCAGAACATTCTCCAAGAATGGAATCACATCGTCTGGATGTTCGGGGCCACCGAAGCCCACCAACAACACGGCGTCATAATCCTGCTGCACCCGCTGTTCCCCCAATCTGTGCTACGGTGTGTCCGGCGATCCACACGCGGACGGGTCCGACCGATCGATCCCACAGCGCCCTATCTTTGTAGAGAAACCGTTGGTCCGCAAGCGGGCGCCGCCAACTCACGCGCGGCCCGCCGGGCGACCGGCTGTCCGCTGTCGGCCCAGATCGGAAGAATTCGCAATGTGGCTCCGCAACGCGTCCGCGCTGGACTTGATTCCGTCGAGCTGTCTGCGGTCGCGGTCGAACTCCCGGCAGGCCGATTCGAGTTGCGGAAACAGTCCGACGGGAATCCGGCCGCGCACCAGCTGATCGGCCAGTTGTCCAATCTCAGACCGCAAACCACGCCGCAGCCTGCGGGTGAACAGCATCACCAGCAGTCCGGACCACAACAGGAAAAACAACGCCGCCGGAACATAGAAATCGACTGTCAGCAGCGGGGTGCTCTGCGAGGCATTGCCCAGAAAATCTGCCAGAAACGAGTCATAAAAGAAGTTCTTGCCCACGCGAAACAGAATGAACACGACATAAGCCATGAACCAGGCTTCGTACAGGCAACGCACAATCGGTCCCGAATTACGCAACGCCAGTCGCTCGATCAACGCGTCCACCTTCCGGCCGGCGTCACCCAGAAACTGATCCTGCACCCGCGCCGCCTCATGCCGCAATTCGTCCAGAGTCGAGTCGGCAGCGAACCGGGGATCGAGTCCTGCCGAGTGCGTGTGACCTTCGATCACCACCTGTGACTCCTGCAACACCGTGTCGTCAAGTCCCAGGCTGGCAGCCTGATCGAGACTCGATTCCGCCTGACGCTGTTTGCGCCATGAACTGAGCCAGCGGCGACCCTGCAGCACTCCCACCAAGGCCATCTGGGCGGAACTGCGAGCGCGGAAGAAGCTGAACGAGGCAATCGCGCCGCCAATCCCGTTGTACAATCGGAGCATCGAGGAAAATGGGCTGAACCCCCAGATGTCCGTGACACTGGACAACAACCGACGCTCCCACAGGTTTTCACTCTTGAGCAACTCGCCGCGTAGCTGGCCGGCCATGTGAGACCTCAGGATTTCACACTGTTCCCCCAAGCCGGCGTTGAGTTGATGCACCCGCGGGCTGGCGGATTCAAGTTCTGTGTGACAATGGCTGAGCACATCGCGCAACAAGTCCACCAGATTGGCTCGGCGAATGCGCGACCTCTGCGACGCGGCCAACTGAGTCGTGATCCGATCCTGCAGCCGCGCAAATTCTCCAGCTGGTCTCCGCCCGGACTGCTGTTCGCGCAAGGCGTGCAACGAATCCACAAAAAAGACCTCAGGCACCTGATAGTGTTTTTCCAGTGTTTGACGCCAGTCTTCGCGGATGTCCTCGTCGGTATCTCCATGCGTCTGGACGAAGAACAGGCGGCAACCGACGGCGGCCTGGGCCAGCTCGTCACCGACACGCGCCGACTTGTATTTCTGTTGAGTCGACGTGTAGATCAGCACGTCACAGAACGGTAGAACCTGTCGCAGAATCCCCAGATTGCTGCCACTCGCATCGGATTCACTGGTGTCCGGATCGGGGCAATCCACAATGACGATGTCCCGTAAAATCGAAGCCTCAATCCGCACCACGTCGAAATCTTCCAGAGGCAATCCCAGCACCTCAATCTCGGTGCTGGCATGAGCAATCAGCACCGGCCGGCAGGTTGTCGGCCGTTGTTTCCCACTGGTTGTGCACTCCCGGCCGACCAGCGCATTGACCAATGCGCTCTTGCCCGTTCCGGTACCGCCGAAAGCGGCCACGACCAGCGGTGATTCCAGGCGGATGCGCAGCGTCTCGATCCGCGGCAGCAGCTGCCGCGTCATGGCCCGGCAGCGATTCAGCGACTCCCACGCAGAATCTCCCTCGGACCAAGTGCGCAGCCGCGCCATCAACTCGTCCATTTGAGCCAGGATTTCGAGCTGGGCAAACTCCGGAGCCGACATCAGGGCGCTCACTTTCTCGGGCACAAGCAATGGCCGGAACGGCCCTCCGAGTGATCGGTTGCACGGTGCAGTATATCACATTTGTCGGAGTCGGTCAGTCCATGTGGGCGGGGCCATGTGCCGTCTCGAGTCGATGGCAGGGAACACGCCGGTTGTCCGTGGAGTATGGCTGCGGCAAGACCCGGCCCGGAACAGGCCGGCGGTTAACCGCCGGAAATTCCCTTACAACCCGTCCCGGATCGCAGTCCGGCGGGCCACCCGCACTGGAATCTCAGTCCCTTCCGCTGCCGGCACGGCTCAGCGCCTTGGCACCCTCGGCGTTCCCAAGGCGGCGGTGCATTCTCATCACCGGAAGCCGCGACAAACCGCTGCACGAGCATCCCCCGATTCCGGTCATCCCCAAGCCTCACTGGAGTGCATTCCGACGAGCGTCTGATCGGCGATGATTCCGACAGTGGAGATTCCGACAGTGGAGATTCCGACAGTGGAACGGCCCCCCGTGCCCCGGAGTGGACGTCGTGATCTTCCCGCCAGCAACCATTGTCTCGCGTACCGGTGGCCCGGATGCGATGCCGAAGCCCGCGCGCCCCGCTTGTGAAACCTGAGAGCGGCAGCGGTGTGTCTCAGTCGATGTCCGACCGTCACCCACCAGCTCAACCATGCGGGAATTGGCGGCAGAATTCGAACAGCGTCATGCAGCAGGCCGTGGCGACGTTGTGGCTGTGCGGCAGACCATAGACGGGAATCTCGACCACGCGATCCAAGGCGTCCAATGCGTCCTGGGACAATCCAGACCGCTCGTTGCCCACCACCAACGCTGTTTTCTTCACAAACTGGAATTCAAACAGGCTGATGGCATTGGACGCTTGTTCGAGGCCGACCAACTGGTACCCCTCGGACCGATATTGCTTCAAGACCGGAGTCAAGCTGCGGCGGCACTGCACCACGATCTGATCCGCTCCATCCCGAGCGATTTTGCGATCGATCTTGGACTGTCCGCAGGCCACAATCTGTCGCACACCACAGCAGGACGCCGCGCGTACGATGCGTGACAGGTTGATATTGCTGCGCAACGGCGCGCAGATCACGACCAATGCACGCGGCTCGCGCAAAGGCGTCAACGACTTATGCCGTTGATGAACAAACTCATTCATGAATCACACCATGCCGTGTCGGGTGGCCGGGCGACCACAGGCGGTTCATCATACGCGGTGGCCACCGCGATTCCGACCGTCCGCATGGAACACGGCGGCCAGCTGCAGACGGCAACCGCTGCTTTAGTCTCCCGCGCCGAGATGCACCGTGTCCAGATCGACGTACGACGTACGGCGGCCAGTCGACCGCGACGCCATCAGGTGCACTTGGGCGATGGGCTGGCAGCCGAATTCCGCGGTCTGCAGGTCGGCCAGCAATTGCAACAGCCGTTCTGGCGGCCGGCCACGGATCCGTGCCAGTGTCAAGTGCGGATGAAACGACCGGGTTTCCGCCGGAAACCCGAGTTCCCTGAGGAGGCGATCCAGTTCTCGAGCCAAATCCGTCACACGGCTGGTCGCAGGGTCGCCAGCCTCCGACACACCCATCCAGACGACTGCCGGCCGCGCGACGCGTGGAAAAGCGCCCAGGCCTTGCAACACGACATCAAACGGCTGTTGCCGGCTGACCGCGGCGCGCAAGGCCTGCTGCAAGTGCGTCAGTTGTTGTGCCTCGGTATCCCCCAGAAATTTCAGCGTCACATGCAATCCGCTGGGATCGACGGGTTTGACCGGCCGTCCCATCGCATCCAGTTCGTCGAGAACCTGGCGTACTTTACGCGCGGCCCGAATCCTGAGACCGAAGAATGCGCGTACCGATTCGGTCATCCATCGCCCCGCGCGCTTGGGCGAGCGTCTGGCCCAGCGGCCAGGTTCCTCGGGACGTCCGCAGTGGCCCCGGTTGTGTGGTGCTCTGACGGATCAACCATTCCCAACGACACACGGCGGCGATCGTGTTCGACCCTCAACACCCAGACTGTGACGACGTCACCCACGGCGACGATCTCATGCGGATCGGAAACAAAACCGGTCGACATCTGACTGATGTGCACCAGCCCACTGTCTTTGAGCCCCACATCAATAAAGGCCCCAAAATCAACCACATTCAACACGGTACCGGTTAACTCCATCCCCACCCCAAGATCCTCGAGCTTCAACACTCCGCGTCGGAAGACCGGTCCGGACAGGTCCGATCGAGGGTCGCGACAGGGTCGTTCAAACGTCGCGATCATCTCCTCGACCGTCGGCAGGCTGAGATCGAATTCCGCAGCCAGCTGTGCCGAATCCAGCCGTTGCAACTGGTCGTAGAATGCGTCGCCGGGGGCGGCCCGCAGCAAATCGGTCGCGGAACTCGACATCCGTTCCAGCAGCCGATTCGCCACGGGATAGCTCTCCGGATGAATCCAGGTCCCGTCGAGGGGTTCGTCTCCCAAGTGGATCTTGAGGAAACCGGCGGCCTGAGTGTACGTGGACTTGCCGACACCCGGCACCGACAACAGCTGACTCCGCGCGCGAAACGGTCCATGAGTGTCTCGCCATTCGGCGACTTGCCGAGCGATCCGCTGGTTGAACCCGGAGACATGCTGCAACAGCGACGTGCTGGCCGTATTCAGATCGACGCCCACTGCGTTGACACAGGATTCGACAACTTGATCGAGAGACTCGCGCAGCTGTTTGGGATCCAGATCGTGCTGGTACATTCCCACGCCCAGATGTTGTGGATCGATCTTGACCAATTCGCTCAGCGGATCCTGTAAGCGGCGTCCGATGGAAACGGTCCCGCGGTCGATTGCATCCAGACTCGGAAACTCTTCCCGGGCCACGGGGCTTGTCGAATAGATACTGGCTCCGGATTCGTTCACGATGACATATGGCCAATCGCCGTCGCGCTCAGCGTTCATCAGCGAAATCAGTTCCTCGGTTTCACGACACCCCGTGCCGTTTCCGATGGCCATCATCTGGCAATCGAATTGTGTCATCATTTCCGCCAGCCGGGCGCAGTTGGCCGACTTTTTGGCGGCGGCACCAGTGACGTACACCTGATCCGTAGCCAGGCACTTTCCATGCTCGTCCAGCACCGCGATCTTGCATCCGGTGCGGAAGCCTGGATCGATCGCCAGCACGCGCCGCGGCGGCAGGGGTGGTTGCAGCAGCAGGTTATTGAGATTCCGGGTGAAGACTCCGATCGCCTGCCGCTCGGCGCGGTGCGTCAATTCGCGGCGCATCTCCCGCTCGAGGCTGGGCAAGATCAAACGCATCAGGGCATCATCGGCGGCGGCCTGCACCAAGTCACGAAAACGATGTCCTGCGAACGGCGGACGTTGCCTCAGCCGATCGCGGATCCCAGTTTCATCACATTTGATTCGCACCCGCAACACTCCGGACTTCTCGCCGCGGTTCAAGGCCAGACAACGATGTGCCGGCAGTCGGGTCGCGGATTGTCGAAATCCCTCGTAGTCACGAAATGCGTGTGCATCTTGATGATCGGCGGCCATGCGGGTTACGCAGATCTGACCGGAGTCCCGGGCCAATTTGCGGACAAACTCCCGCACCGAGACGTCCTCCGCAATCCGTTCGGCGAGCAGATCAGAAACACCTTGCAGCACGCTGGCTGTATCGGGTAACTCACGCGCGGGATCGACGAATCGACGGCAGGCCGATTCGAGAGTCTGAATGGCTTCGGCGGCGGCCCAGACCATGTCGGCCAACGGCTGCAGTCCGCGTTCTCTGGCCGTGGTCGCCCGTGAGCGCCGTTTCGCCCGATAGGGCAAATACAAGTCCTCGAGCCGCTTGATCGAATCGGCATCCAGAATCTGGGCGCGCAAACGGTCGGTCAACTGACCCCGACTCTCGATCAATCGCAGAATCGTGCGCGCACGATCGGCCAACTGCCGACAAGCCAGAACGCGGCGCCTGACCTCTCGAATCTGCTCCTCGTCCAGGTTGCCGGTCTGTTCCTTGCGATAGCGAGTGATGAAGGGAACCGTGTTGCCCGCGTCCAACAGCTGAACGACGTTGTCCACCTGCTGATGCTTGACGTTCAGCTCGCTGGCGATTTGCCGGTGTTCACTTGTTGGAGGGTGAGTCGTCACTTGAGGCACGCCATCAATCCAGGCTCAGGAAAATCTCGGCGGTATGGTAGCCCAAAATACGTGTCGCACAAAACGAAATCCTCTCAGAAGGCTGGCAGCCGATCTGCGGCGCGAACCGAGATCGGCGGATTCTGCCAGTCACCGAACGGGCAGAGGCATTCCCGTCAGTCTCCGACTTTCCGTTGGAGTCGCTGTAATCGTTATGCCGATAACGATTGATAGACGCCCGCGATTAGTCTCCGACTTTTCGCGTGAAGATTGAGAATTCACTGGTCGCCACAACACGGAAGGAAGAGATATGCGACCCCGATTGCGACTGTTTACAGGCGAGGACACGCTTGAAACCGTCGAAACCGAACACGTCAGCGTTCCTCTCGAGGAAATCGCCAACTTGCTGGTCGACGCTGCGCAATCGGATCGCACCTGGCTGATGGACTTTCGCGACGACGAAGTCAAGCTTTCGGCCGATCTCTACGAAGTTCTGAGCGCTTACTCGCACTTGAGACCCAGCGCTTAGAGCCAGACTACTTAATGCGCGACGGCATTGATTGACGCCTCCGATTTTACATACACTCCGTGTGCTCATGGCCTGCATTCCGTGACTGATGGCGTCCGCCATAACGGAGACATGAAAATAGGCCAGCGATTCATCAACATCGCTCTGGGCGCCATTGGCTGTCTGATTGCCGCCGGAGTCCTCAGCCACTGGGGTACGCAGCAGGCTGTCAAAGTGACTGTCAATCGCTTCATGAAAGCCATGCTTGACGGCGACGCAGACGTCGTTCAGTCGCTACTGGCTGCGCCGCTCACCGACGAGGACCGCGAGCGACTGGTCGCGACTCCCGAGACCTACGCCACAATCATTTCGATTGTCGAGCGTAAGCAAAAAACGCGGGTCCGGTTGCGTCTGGAAAACCCGAATTTCAAAATGTACTCTAATCTGACGATGTACCACGATCGGGACGGACAATGGCGCGTGACACCGCAGATTCTGAACTGGTGGCTGGAAACACTCTTGTTGAAGGAAGCGACGCATTCGGTGATGAAACGAGTGATCACGACGTTTGACAGCTCCGTGGTGGATTTGGCGACTCCAGAAAAGCATAAGGCCCGAGTCGGCTACCGAGTGACGGGCATGCGGATCGACGATTCCAATCAACTGGGATGGGTGGAAATCGCGATCGAAACCGGGGGCAAGGAAATGGAAATGCCACTCGTGTTTCAGTTTTACCATCACAAGTGGCATCTGATTCGAATCGAGAATCTCGACGAAGCACCGCTGGTTCTGCAACGAGCCTTGGCGGAAACACGGGCATTGTACGCCGGCGAACGACTGGTGGACGAACTGCAGGACGCGTTGCGTGATCAAAAGATCGACGGAGCCGAGATCCAGCGGGTCACATCGCCAACTCTGCAACCCGACGCAACACCGGAAACGGGAAAGGGAGTCGCACCAGTCCGGCCGTGAACAACCATGGCGGTGTGCAAACCCCTGGCCAGCATCCCGGTTCTCAACGACGGTGTTCCCGCCGCGGATCGACAGTCTGGCCAATTGACGACCAGGGAACACGGCACCAGAGACACCCTTCATGGCCGCACCCGCTGATTTTTCGAGCACCGCGTTACGGTCCGCTGCGCAGCAGATCTGGCAGGCGGGCGTCGCGGCCGTCGATTCCGCGACCCTTGTCCGCGACGCGATGTCCATCGATGACAGCACGTTGCGGATTCTTGGAGATGAGCATGATCTGACAACCGTCCAGCGGATCGCGGTCGTCGGCGGTGGCAAGGCGGGCGCGGGCATGGCCGCGGCTGTGGAACGGGTCTTTCGCGGGACCGGATTCGGCGAACGGCTGTGCGGATGGATCAATGTGCCGTCGAACTGTGTGACGGAGTTGGACAGGATCCGGTTGCACGCCGCGCGGCCAGCGGGCGTGAACGAACCAACGGCCGAAGGCGTCAGCGGCTCGGACCACATTCTGGAACTGGTCTCAGGCCTGGAAGCGAATGACGTCTGTCTGGTTCTGCTATCCGGAGGCGGCAGCGCCCTGTTACCCGCTCCCGATGATGGTATCAGCTTGGCCGATAAACAGCGGGTTACGCGACTGTTGATGCAATCCGGAGCGACGATCGACGAGTTGAATTGCGTGCGCAAGCACCTGTCGCGAATCAAGGGAGGCGGATTGGCCCGCTGCAGCACCGCCGGATACAACACAGCCCTGATCATCTCGGATGTCGTCGGAGATCCACTGGATGTGATCGCCTCCGGACCAACGGTCGCCAACCTCGACCATCCAGCACGCGCGCTGCAGGTCCTCGACAAATACGATCCGCACAGAACGCTGACCCCGGCCTCGGTGATCGCTCTGCTGCATGCAAAAACACAGACCACTCCTGACCAGCCGCGGATCCGATTCCACAACCACGTGATCGGAAACAACCAGGTGGCGGTCAGCGCGGCATGCCATCGGGCGCAGCAGCTCGGCTACGAGGTCCGCAATCTGGGCTCGGACAACCGTGGCGTCGCCCGTGAAGTGGGCCGGGAGTTGTCTGCCACAGCACGCCGTCTGAGAGATTCCCGGTGCCGGCCCACATGTCTGATCAGTGGCGGAGAACCGATCGTGCAGTTGCTGCCCAGTGATCGCCCGCGTAAGGGCGGCCGCAATCAGGAACTCGTCCTGGCCGCTCTGGAGTCGTGTTGGAACGATTCGCTGCTGGGCGTCGTTGTGCTTTCCGGAGGCACCGACGGCGAGGACGGCCCCACCGACGCCGCGGGTGCATGCGCCGACATCGAAATCATGCGGCGGGCCAAACACCTGAACTTGAATCCGGCAAATGCGCTGGCGATCAACGACTCGTACCACTTCTTCGAAGCCTGCGGGGGATTGCTCAAAACCGGCCCCACACACACCAACGTGATGGATTTGCGCGTGGTCCTGGTTGCACCCTGAAATGCGCCGAGCATCCGCAGCCCTGGGCATCCATCGGCCAACGCCGCAACAGCGCCGTTCAGGAATCCGGCGGACTCCAGTGAAACGCGTAGTCCGCCCCGCGTCTCAACCGTGTGATATACACAATCTGCTGCATGTGACCCACAAGATGATTGACGCTGTCCCAGATTGCGGCCAGTACGGACAAACGAAACCCTTGAATCACGACCACTTCCCGCAAACGCTCGTCCGTACAATCCGCCAGGACCACATCGACCTCAGACACGCAGCGGGCCAGCCGAGTCGCCAGTTGTTCGGCGTTCTGCAAACTGCGATCACTGAATTCCTGTTCACGTTGCCTGACGTCCTTGGCTCCGCCGACTCCACTCAGGATCCACTGGCCAAGATTACCGCACACATGCAGCACCAGGTTGTGCACACTGTTGTGTTCCGCGAACGCCCGCCACTCTAAATCCTCGTCCGTCAACTGGCCCAGACAATGTTCCACCTTGGCCGATGCCGAGTACAAAGTGCGACGTGCCGTGACCAGGAATTGAGCGGCTACCGAATCCTCGGAGGGATCGGGTACGGGCACCGCGGCAAACTGCGATTCAATTGGCATGCCAACTCCGCTTTCAAAATCCATTCGAACCAGGACGCGACAAACGGATTCAGTGCCCGACCAGCCACGGCAGGGCCGCGCCGGCCTCGGGCAGCTTGACCAGTTCCACACCGGTGACCTCCGGGTGGTCGGCGATTTCGGCCAGCACTTCCGGACTGGGCCGGTTATCGAGATTGAGCACCGCCACCGAAGAACCACCGGGTTCGTTCTTTTCGCGACCCAGGGCCATGTGGGCGATATTGACATCGTGCCGTCCGCAGACTGTACCGATCATCCCGATCAAACCCGGCACGTCACGATGCCGGTAGATCAACAGCAGTCCATCCAGGTAGGCTTCCAGGTAGTAACCGTCAACGCGCACCAGCCTCAAAAAGTCGTTGCCGAACAAGGTCCCCGACACGGTGATTTCATCAACAGCGTTGACCACCGTCGCCGAAACCATCGACGAGAAACTCCCCGGCTCCGACAATGATGACTCGACAATCTGAATCCCCCGCTCGTGGGCCAGGGTTTCGGCATTGACGATGTTGACACCTTCGTCCAAGGCCGTGGACAGCAACCCGGCGGCAAAGCCCGACGTCAGCAGCTTGGTGTTGCGATGCGTCACATCACCTCGATACTCGATCCGCGCTTCGCGGACACCGGCCGATCCGTTCATCTGGGCCAGCAACAGTCCGAGCCGATAGCTGAGGTCCAGATAGTGGCGGGCATCTTGCATTTCGGCAGCCGAGACCGGTGCCATGTTGACCGCATAACGGATCTCATTCCGCAACAGGAACCCCGATATGATCTCGGCCGCTTCCACGGCAACCAGTTCCTGGGCTTCGTCGGTGGAGGCTCCGAGGTGTGGGGTGGTCAACACGGACGGCAACGAGATCAGCCGGGAATTCTGGGGAGGCTCGCTGGTGAACACATCCAGAGCCGCTCCCGACACATGCCCGGACTCGACAGCGTCGGCCAACGCCTCTTCATCCACAATCCCGCCCCGGGCGCAGTTGATCACGCGAACCCCCGGCTTCATGGACGCCAGTCGCCGAGCGTCGATCAAGCCGCGCGTTTCGTCGGTCAGTGGAGTGTGAACCGTCAGGTAATCGCACTGAGTCACGATGTCGTCGACATCCTGGTAGAGTTCGATGCCAAACTCGGACGCCCGTTCAGCCGCCAGAAATGGATCGTAACCGGTGACCTTCATTTCCAGTCCCACAGCGCGGCGGGCCACCGACAGACCGATCCGACCAAGGCCGATCACGGCCAGAGTCTTTCCGGCCAGTTGCGTGCCCGTGAATTTCTTGCGTTCCCATTTACCGGCCCGCATGCTGGCCGCCGCGCGATCGATGTTGCGAGACAAGGCCAACATCATGGCAATCGTGTGTTCCGCGGTGCTGGTCGTGTTGCCGGCAGGAGTGTTGGAAACAATGATCCCCTCACGCGTCGCCGAATTCAGGTCGATATTGTCCACGCCCACCCCTGCGCGCACGATGATCCGCAACCGCGACTGGCCACGCAGTACATCGGCGGTCAACGCCGTGCCACTGCGAATGATGATCCCATCGGCGTCCTCGAGTGCCAGGCGGACCTCGTCGGGCGACAGCCCGGATCGCACATCCACTTGGATGCCCTCCAAGCTCTCCAGCAACCGCACTCCGGCGCCGGAAAGACTGTCGGTAATCAACACACGCTGCATGCTCAATTCACATTCTCTCTAGGCTGGCGATGCTCTCAATCCCGGACCGCCAATGGCCCGAATCCCGCTGCGCCGGTCAGGCTGCCACACCGAGGATGCAAGGCCTAGCCAAGGAGCCAGGAATGCCGGATTTGCTCTTGTCTCAGCACTCGTTTTTCAATTGGGGTTCCCGTTGTTCCGACGGGACAACAATCCGCAGCAGCACTCCGACTGCTGGACACCGGCACTGCGAACATGGTGGGAACAATCGGACTAGATTGCCAGCCAATCCCAGAGGGACGGTCCTGGTTTTTTCGATTATTTCGCTGGGCCGGGATCAGCAACCGCCAACCACACCGCGCCACAGGATCGGGCCACTGCCGACAATCACCGCATCAGCCGGAATTGTCCCAGCAATTCAGGACACCGCTCCAGAACCTGTCCTCGACGATCCCGCCAGCGGAAATCAATACGCTTCCACTTCCGGCAAACCCGCCGTCTGCGGCCCGGCATGTGCCGGGTCACCCTCCGCCGTCCACGCTTCAGATGGCAGGGCCTGCCCCAGCACCGGTCCTTCCCCGACGCCGGGAGCCGTCCACTGGGGAGCCGCCGCAGTCCACTGGGCCGGATCCGGAACGGCCACGAGCTGAGCGCTGGGCACCACCGTTTGAGCGTAGGCCATTTGCGGTTGCGCCGCGGTTCGGCCCGGACCCTGCAGTGTCGCCAGACGCGACTGCACACTTGGCTGGTACCAGTTACCGCTCAACGACCGCTGGTACAGGGCGGCGGCACGACTTGTCTGTCCCCCGTCTTGATACAACTGTCCCAGGTGCGCTAAGGCCGTGGAATGATTGGGGTCGATCTGCAATGCCTTGCGCAACACAGTCTCCGCTCCACGCAAATCGCCGTTCTGGCGTTTGAGCCACGCGAGTTCCACATGGGACGCCGATGAATACGGTTGCGTCGTCACCCACATCTGCATCAAGGCCATCGCATCTCCACTGCGGCCCTGTTCGTTCAGAAGATTGGCCAGCCCGTGGTACGAGGGTTGGTGAGCGGGATCGACATCCAGAGCCCGACGATAAGCGCGTTCCGAGCCGACCAGGTCACCCTGTTTTCTTAAGGCAGCCGCCAGGTTGGCAATGTGATCGGCATCGTCCGGATCATCGGCAATCGCTCGTCGAAACTCGGCCGCAGCCATCGCGTAATTGCCACGTTGATAGTATTGTCGACCCGATTGATTCATCATCGTGCCGTTCATCGTATTGCAGCCCTGGCAAATCACAGCCAGACAGATGCACAGAGCGGCCGCGACGAAACGCGGCCCCGGTAATGTCGTCGTGCGCATCAGGCACGCCTCCGTCCTGGGAAATCTGGATTGTGTGATCGAAAACAACGAAGACCGCGTCGCAGGTGCAGAATTGCAGCTGACGTAGTCTCGGCATGGACTGGGATGGGGGAAGTTGTGTGAGAGAGGCGGGAAGATAACGAGATGCCGAGCCTGCCGCAAGACCAGTTCGAAACCAGCGAACCGGCCGCCGCCGGTTGGACACAAGGAACACGTTAAGACCAGTCAACAAACAGCTTACGTATCACATTCGCGAGTGGATTTCGCCCATGAACGCGGTATCACGACTGAGTACCGGAATCCCTGATCTGGACCAGTTGCTCGGCGGCGGACTCCTGCCCGGCACGCTGACTGTGGTGCTGGGAGCCACCGGTATCGGCAAGACACAGCTCGGTCTGCAATTTGCCCGCAACGGTCTCGATTCCGAAGGGCAATCGGGAGTCATCTTCGACATGGCGACCCGCGGCGACTCACAAAGCCATCATCAATATGCCCAACGGATGTTCGGCTGGTCATTAACCGGGGGGGATCTTCCGGATCGCGACGGCAGCCAGCAGACCTACGATCATATCTGGGATCCCCGGCAAGCACGCCGTGATTACCTGCACGCGTTTCGACGCAGCGGTCGACGGGTCACGATTCGCGACATGGAATTTGAAGACTGGAAGGAATGGAAGCAGGAATTTGCCAACAAGCTGCAAGGGACAATCGCATTCTTCTACGGCAACTTCATCCATGGTGTCCGCAGATGCGTGATCGACGGAGTCGAGCCAACCGACCAGGCCAGCGACTCCTTCCAACTCCACACATTTGACTACATCTATCACCAGATCCTGCACAAGGAAGACACCTGGGTCGCCCGCGACCTGCTGCGCGTCAAGTTTCGTGGCCTGCAGCCGTTGGTCGACCAACACCGCTATGATCATTCTCAGATCGCCTGTCTGCTGCTGTACACCACGCACGAAGTGATGTTGGACGATCTGCTGACCCGCCGGATCGAATCGGGCGACGAGCTGGCCAACGCAAATACGGTGATCCTGATGGGCAAGGTCCGGGAGGGCGCCGCGATGCACCGTGCACTCCACGTGGCCAAGCATCGGGGCAGTGCCTGCAGTGACCGGATCGCAGAATTCGAAATCACAGATCAAGGCTTGCGACTCAAAAGCTGAACGTGGGGGGATGTTGCTGCGTTCCATCGTCGCGGCCGCGAGCGACGGCCGCGGAGGCCTCCCCGTGCACACCGAGCCACCC
>Ga0315336_1001649_pt1 | contig 40739 bp, 33 predicted proteins | sample ASW5metaG_FD_204512 | JGI IMG/M metagenome (GOLD analysis project Ga0315336, IMG submission 204512) | Ammonia-oxidizing marine archaeal communities from Monterey Bay, California, United States - ASW #5 | ecosystem: Environmental > Aquatic > Marine > Intertidal zone | place: USA: California... | reverse complement strand
CTCCTTCCGAAAGTTCAGCAATCCGCGGGGTTGCGGCATTGGTTCAAGGCGCGATGTGCCCCCTTGCAGTGGGTCACGGAGAAGCCCGGATCCCGCGCCGACGATCTTGCGACCATTATCTTCTCCTCCGGAAGCACCGGCGAGCCGAAGGGCGTGATGCTCAGCCACCACAACATCGTGTCGAACATTGAAGGAATGAGGGAGATTTTTACCGTATCGGCTGAAGACGATATCTGCGGCGCGTTGCCTTTCTTCCATTCCTTCGGTTTTACCGGCACACTCTGGTTTCCTCTGATCAGCGGGTTTTCCGCCTCCTACCATTCCAATCCCCTGGACGGGACACAGATCGCCAGGATGGTCCGGGAGAATAGATCTACCATACTACTGGCGACACCTACGTTTCTCCTGGCCTACATCCGGCGCGCGAAGCCCGAGGACTTCAAAACACTTCGGCTTGTCATCGTCGGCGCGGAGAAACTTAAATCGCGAGTCGCGGAATCATTCAAAGACCGGTTCGGCGTTCAACCTCTGGAAGGCTACGGCGCCACGGAGCTTTCTCCCGTGGCCGCCATGAACGTGATCAATGCCGATATCGACGGGGTTTTCCAGGTCGGCGTCAAAGAGGGGAGCGTGGGACATCCCTTACCGGGCGTTGCCGTACGCGTCGTCGATCCCGATACGATGAAACCTCTGCCACCCGACGAGCCGGGCCTGCTCCTGATCAAGGGACCTAACGTAATGGTCGGCTACCTCGATCGCCCGGATCTCACCGCTGAAGTGGTACGGGATGGCTGGTACACCACCGGGGATATTGCAAAGGTCGATGGCGATGGATTCATTACGATTACCGATCGGCTCTCCCGCTTCAGTAAGATTGGCGGCGAGATGGTGCCCCACGTGGGCGTGGAGGAGGAGTACATGGCATACCACCCGACCGCCGGCCAGGAGCTGGCGGTCACGTCAGTGCCGGATGAAAAACGGGGTGAAAAGCTGTTCGTGGTGTACACCGCCGCGGCCGGAACGCCCGAAGAGCTTCATAAAACCATTTCTGAATCGAAAATCCCGAATCTCTGGAAGCCCGCGAAAAACAGTTACGTGAGGGTAGAAGCACTTCCTCTTTTGGGCAGCGGCAAACTCGACTTGAAAGCGATCAAGGCGATTGCGGAAAACGCGATCCGGGGGCAGGAATAACCGCGAATGATGTCTCCCTTTCCCGATGAGTGACACCGGGCCAGTTACGGTTCGCCTGCTGCATGATCCCGAGAACCAGGATGGCGCGGAACCCACATTTTCCCGCGTCGTTGAATTATTGAATGCGGCCCGGCATTCGGTGACCATTCACATGTATGTTTGGCGAAACGATGCATCGGGCAACCGGATCGGCAAAGCGGTTCTGAACGCAGCCGATCGCGGCGTGGAGATCGCGATCATCAAGGATCTCGGTGCCGGGATGTACGAGCGGATAGAAATGAACCGAAAATCCTTCTTCAACCTTCCCGTGAGCCGGTGGAAGAGATTTACCAATCGCTTGGCCGGGTGGACGTTTCCGGATACCCACGTCGAAGACGATTATGATTTCGAGCTTGGATATCGAATCATGCAGCATTCCGGTGTCAGGATGGAATGGGTCAATCACACCCATACCAAGTACTACCTGTTCGACGAGCGCACCCTGGTGACCGGAAGCATCAACATCGAAGAACGGCACCGTAACTATAACGACTACATGCTGGAGATTGGCGGTGAATCAGCCATTCGGCAATTTCGCGGGCGTCAGATCGGCGCGCCCCTGGAATCCCACCGGGAGATCGATTTCGTTTTCAATCAACCGAACCTGTTTGAGATTAAGCCCCTGATCCTTCAACTCCTGGCAGAGACACGCGAGTCCCTGTACATCGAGATGGCCTATATCGGGGACGAAGATGTGTCCCAACGGATTATCGAAACCGCGAACCGGGGGGTGGAGATTACTTTTCTATTCAGCCGCGAAGCGAATATCGGCAATGACATCAATTACCGGACGATGTATCACATCGCCCGATCGGCCCCGGTGAAGGTCTGTCTCACCGATCGAATGATTCACTCCAAGCTCATGCGATTCGACGACAAGGTCATCCTCATGGGATCGGCAAACCTATCCGTATTCTCGTTGTGCAAGGCGGAGGAGATGGATGTCGTTCTCCGCGACAATCCGGTTTTGTTTGAAGAGATTGACCGGGTGATTACTCATCGGATCGACGAGAGTGTCGCAGTGAAAACGCCCGGCGAACTAAGAGGTTATAATCGCCCCGTGGCCTGGCTGCAGCAGCTTCATCAGAAGCTTAACCCGAACTGAGTGATTTGCCATGCTTCCATTCGCCGACACACCGTACGAATCGTACCCGCCGAAGCCCAACCCTCTCTTCATCCGGCTCGTTCATCAACACAACCGGTTCATTAATCTTCCCGGCAAGCGGCATCGGATCACCAGCTTCGGTCTTCACCATGCAGAGCGACTCGATGAAATCAAGCGGGACCGGAACGCCCGCATACTCTTTTTGGCCAACCACTCCACACATAGTGACCCGCAGATTATGTCGGAAGTGCAACGCCGGCTCGGTATTCACTCCTGCTACATGGCCGCCTACGACGTGTTTCAACGAAGTCGACTCAACGGGTGGGTGATGCAGCGATTCGGCGCATTTTCGGTGGACCGCGACGGCAGCGACAGGGCCGCGATGAAGTTCGCAATGGACATCCTCAAGGAAGGCAGATTCGCGCTTACCATTTTTCCCGAGGGCAATGTCTATTTCATGAACGATCGCGCTTGCCCATTCCTGGACGGGGCGTCATTCATCGCATTGAAAGTGCAGAAGGATCTTGGGGCGAACGTCAAGGTGTACGTTGTGCCGGTATCCAACAAGGCAACTCACTGCACCGATCAGCGCGAAGCTGTTCTCGATAAGGTTTCGGCCCTGGCCAGGGAAACCGGTACGCAGCTGGATCTGTCCGCCGACGTCAGAACTGAGTTGATACGGATTGGGGAAAAAGCTCTCAGTCTGCAGTTTGATAGCCTCGGTTTTCTCCCTCCGGGCTCGCAGGATATGGAATTCGGTAAATTCCTCGACGCTTCCGCGCAACCGATCATTGAGAGGCTTGAACAGCACATGAAGCTGAAAGCCCGCGCGGGGGAAAGTGCAGAGGACAGAGTCCGCCGGATTCGCAGCCAGATCCACCAGATCCGAATCGATCCCGAAAAGGATGCTGAGTTTCCCGATGCCACCCGTTGGGCGGAAGAGGCGATCCTCGCCATGCGCATCCTCAGCTACACAGGCCATTACATCAAAGACAAGCCGACCCTCGATCGATATGCAGAAACCGTGGAAAAGATGACCGAAGATCTGTCCGGCGAATTGCAGCGTCCCTGGGCGCCGAGACACCTGTTTTCCTGCGTCAATAAGCCCATTGATCTGACGGAATACCTCGAGGCATATCAAGCCGAATCAAGGGCAACCATAGCCCGGTTGACTGATGCCTGTGAACAATCTGTTCAAGCCGGTCTCGATGAGATGAATGCAGAAAACCGGTTTGTCGGGGGGGAGCTGTTTTGACAATCAATATGGCTGAAATCGGACAAACGGGAGAAGCGCGAAACCACTTTCAAGTGCATGCGCGGATCAATCCCAGGGCGCCTTACACTCGTATTGAAGATTTGCTTTTTCGTGGTCGAGCCACCAGTCGTTGTCCTTGATTCTGGGAGTTTCATCACTCGGACGCACGTTGGCGAAAATGTTCGTGTTGTTTCCACGGCTGGTGACATATTGATCAACGAACGCCCAGGTACTGCAGAGTGCCTCCCTCATTTGATCCTCTCCAATGTCTTCGGCGATCCGACTCAGGTTTCTGCCCGCGCGGTGTTGCGTAGCGTCAGTGCCCAATCCCGCCATGTGAGTGGCCAGAAAGAGTAGGTACGCGATGGGTTTGTTCTCTTCCACGCCGAGTCCGTCTCTATACATCACTCCAATATTATTGAAGGCATCCCCATCCTGGAGCTTGAACGCCTCCAAATACCATTCCATGGCTCTCTCGTAGTCCTGGGGCACGCCGTCACCGGTATGATATTTGAGAGCGATGCTGATCATGGATTTCGTATCGCCCTCTTCGGCCAGGGCGGCGTAGATCCGCATGGCCTCCTCCTGCTGTCCGCTGTTTTCGGCAAGAATTGCATCTTCCGCCGTGAGCCCTGTTGTCTCTCCAGCGGCCATAAAAGGCACCGTGAACCCCGCGAACAGTACCATTCGTAACAATTGCTTCATGATGCCTCGTTTTCTAGAAGTTGTGACAAACTCCGCGAAATTTCTGGTAGTGGCCTGGAGTCGGCCGCGGATCAAGTTTCCCCGTCTCCCGTTGCGTGACGCAGATGGCGTACCAATGTTCAAGAGAATCGAATTTCAATCCAAAGATTTGCTGCAAGGAAGAACTTGTGGATCGACATTCATTGCGACAAAGAATTAGAAGTGACATAGATCAGATGCTGCGTTGAACCGATCCCACTGCTTTCCGGGAATCGCGGCTTGATATGAAACGGCTCCCAGCGTGATTAGTGAACATAAGATTTGCGAGAATCTCCCTCTTTCTTTGAATGCTTCCGCATGGATGCGCGCTCGATCGGAAGAGCTATCTGCGATCTCACCTTTCTTGAATGCACATGCGGCGCGCCGGGGCCGAAATGAAAATCATCCTGTCTACGATTTCCTGTTTCAGTACTATCGGTTCCGTCCTTCGCAATTGCGGTGCTGGTCTCCCGGTTGTGGCGTGATCTTGCAAGACGCCGCGGATGATCAGGATCTGCCGGCGCAGATGCGGGCGCCCGCGGGGTTGGAGTCTGCGCGATGGCTGGACACGGCCGATTTCCCCGGGAAACGCCGGGAGGCGTTAACGTGGGTCATTCGTCTTCTGCGGGAGACGAGAGACCGTACTCCCGTATTCGGGTGCGACGGGATGCACGAATGGGCCATGGTATATCGTGCCCCGGAAAACCGGCATCCCGACTTTCCTCTCCGCGTTACCGCCGACGAGGTTGCCGACATCGTCGAATCGCGCGTGCTGATGTGCACTCACTTTGACGCTTTCCGTTTCTTCACCAAAGAAGCAAAGCCGCTGAATCAGAATCATCTCACGAGAGAAACACGACTCGAACTGGAGCAACGCGGATGCCTCCACACCAACATGGATTTATATAAGTGGTCCTATAAATGGATGCCATGGATTCCCTCTGCCGTTCTGTTTGAGGCGATGGGGATTGCGATTCGGGCAAGAGAGGTCGACATGCGCGCCAGCCCCTATGACCTGCGATCCCTCGGGTTCGACCCCATTCGAATCGAAGATCCATCCGGGAAGGAAGAGTACCGCCGATTGCAACGCGAAATTGCGGAAGATGCCCAACCGGTTAGAGAGACCTTGATTCTGATATTGGAATCCCTTTCAGGAATGGTGGCTGCTGCCGGGGCGTAAACAGTTCGCCGGCTTGAAATTTCAGCACCGGGAAGCGAAGTCTTGGATTCAGAAGCGAAAGCTGGCCAGCACGGGATCGTGGTCGCTGGCGCCGAACGGGGAATCTTCCCTGTTGTTGTCGGGCCAGTCTGCGTTGAAGTGGCCGACGCTCACATCGGCGAGCCGTCGCCGCAGGGATGGCGAGAGGAAAAAGTGGTCCAGCGTGCCCGCCTGGCCCTTGTATACATAGGTGTAGGCGACCGCCGGATTCGACTTCAACATTTCATCGTGCACATTGAATAACCCGGCGTCATACAGATGGCCGAGTTGATCGGTTTTCGAATCCCGGATCGGTTCGTCGGGTCTTGGAAACACGTTTAAATCGCCGCCGACCAGGATCAGCGCGTCTGCATCTTCGGCCTGGATGGCTTCCACGATTCTCCGGTTGTATAGAGCCTGCTCTTTTCGTTGTCCCACCCGACGGTGCGGACGACTGCTGAAGTGATTGTTGACGACAAACAGCTCCGCCTGGGCGGATGACTTGCCCGTGCCGTTTTTCATTCGAAACTGTCCCACCAGGGCTGCGCGCGGAAATACGTTTGTCGTGGAGATGCCGGAGCTTGCGTCAACGTCATCGGGAAGAACTGCGTTGAATGCCTTGGGATTGGATACGTCGCGGTTCCCGTTGTGTGCCGCGCCGCGGTATGTGATGCCGGGGTCCTTGCCGAGCAATCGATGAGTGTCCTTGCCCCGAATTCGATCCACCCGGTCCGCTCTGTATAGGAATCCGCATGCAATTCCGCGATACCCCGCGGCGTCCCGGTCGCCAGCCGGCTTGTAGTCTACGCCCCCCAACTCGCGAATCGTGCCGCAAAGCTCCTGGAGCGCGTCGATTTCACCATCGCCGCTTCGTTTTGAAACGGTCCCGTCTTTTCGCCGGGATAGAATGTCCTGATCTTCGACCTCCTGTATCATGATGATATCCGGTTGATTCAATCCCTTGACGATCTGAAGACCCAGTTCCCGGAGTTTTTCACGGTAAACTTCATCGGTGGCGGGAAGATAATTGAAGGGGCGTGAGACCGATTCGTTGCCGGGGTCCGTCTCGAAGTCGCAAAAGTCGTCGGGATCGTTTCGTAGATCAAAAAGATTTTCGACGTTGAACGTTGCGATCGTAAAATGGGTTTTCGGATCGGCTGGTCGCGGGAGGCCATTGTGTGAAGGATCCGAACCCCGTTGCCAGACGGGCTGAGACGCAGCCTGGACGGTGTAGGAATCGTAGCGCTGTTGCAGCGCACCGGGAAGAGGTTCCGTTAGAACATCGAATGTTCGAAGGGGCGCAATCAGTGCCGCCGGTTGGCCCAGGTTTCCCTTGATTCCCAGGCTGGCCACCGCAATGAGGTGTGCGTTTCCATTGTCGATAAGATCTTCTTCGTCGTCCAGCGGGTGTGCATCCCGGAAGACCCGCCGTGTAAACTCGTCCTCCCTGGCCAGGGTGGGGGTGGGGGGAGCGATGAACCAGACCTCTGCATCGACATTCTCCCCGAATACTTTTCTGCCGCCCTGTACCATGGACCCGGCCGGAAGCCGTACCCGCATGGATTCATGACGCTCGTAGAACGTTCGCGCATCCGAGTCGCTCGCCAATGTAGGGATGGTAATTTCCGGGAGCGCATCATCCAGGGAGATGTCTTTTTGAATGATTTTTACCAGCCGGGCGCTGCCCAGTTCCGTGGTGGAAAACTGCTCCTTGATTTTCCCCTTCAGGACCACCTCGTCTCCAATTGCCGGAACATAGGTGCCGCTCTTACCGTCCGGGATTCCCGCATTTTTTCTGTGAAAAATGAATAGCGCATCGGACGTCAGCGGATCGTCATCCGAAGTTTCGGGCCTGTTCTGTATAAAGAATCCCCGGTCGACCCCGGCATCGCGCCGTTGACGTAGAAGCAGTTGATGTACGACGCCCTGTACCAAGACTTCCTCGCCTTCAAACGTAGACGCATGCCGCGTTCCAACGGATTCGTCGACACGCCCCTGGATAACGCCGATAGGAATCGGATCGCCCTGCCCGGATACGGCGCGTGTTGTGAGAAGGATGAGGAATCCGGCCGCAAAGCGGCAAACGATTGGAAAGTACGGGAAGGGGGGGATATTCATTGAATCTGGCTTCCGCTGGCTCGGGCGACTATGGGTATGACACAGGATAGGAGCGGCTCTTCTTGCCCACTCGAACGATCAGGGAGGCGCCCACCGCGGACTTTACTTTGAGATCCTTTGCCTGAGCCGGCGCGAGGCGGGTTGATCCCCACTTCTTCCCGGCGCGGAACTGAAGCGTCTGGGCCGAGGCCGTGAGATTGCTGGCGGTGAATCCTACCTGGTAGTCATAGTCCTGTACGGAGAATTCTTCTTTCTTCATAACATTCCGCACATTTCCGTACGCATCTTTCTCCTCTTCATCCGATTCCACCCAACGGACGGAGGAGTGTTCTCCCACCACGACCTTTCCCCCGGACACAGCGACGATGCGAAGAGGAAACGGGTCCTGTTCGATCTCTTCCGTCACCACGAGAAAGTCGGACACATCGGGTTTTGGATGGGAGAAATGAGTGATTGTGGGAGGTACGATGGATGGAGGGATCGCGTTTTCCGTGTTGCTGCCGGGTTCCGGTTTCCGGCTCAGGCGGGCAATCTCGATGTTCTTTCCATCGAGTTTCTCCTCCAGCGTCGCGATCTTGTTCTCCAACTCCACACGGGAGCGCTGATGCTGAAGCTTGAGGGCTTCGATCGCCTCCTGCTGTTTCCGCGTGACGGAGACGACCATTTCTTCGGTTTGCCGGTCATGCACTGCCCGAAGATCCTGGATCTGTTTCTCGAGTTTCTCAACCTTCGCCGCGCTTTCGTCGTGTGGGTCCTCCGGCATATCCTCCCCGCCGCAGCCGCACAGCAGCGCGCCGAAAGCAAGTATGCAGGTTCGCTTCAGAAGGTGCATCGTATTCGTTGTCGTTCTTGCTGTGTTGCCCTTATTACGCTCCGAGTCTATGACACCCCGGGGTTACGGGCAAGGTGGATTGGCCCGGAGTTCGCGGGAAAGAACCTACCGCTCATCGACCTCCAAAGTGGAGTCGTCGTTCAATTCTCGTACCATTCGAAAGCCTACATCGGTTGGAACCACCGGGGTATCGCTGGCATAGCAGCCGTAGAGAAAGCGGCGGGTGAGGGCGGCGCTGCCCCCTTTAATCTGGGAAAAGGGGCTGTTTCCAGGAAATGAACTCCCCGTCCATTCCCGAACGTTCGCGGCCAGATCAGATACCCCGTAAACGGATCTGTCCACCGGATTGGATCCTGGTGGGAGAAAGGGCACCGAGCCTTCCGCATCGGGCCGATTCTCAACCGTCAGATTCTCGCCGGGGGCCGGGTCATCCCCCCACACAAAATTCCTCCCGTCCACGCCCCGCGCCGCTTTTTCCCATTCGTCCGCGGTCGGCAGCCGATAAATGCCTTCGTGGCTTTTCGTATACCATTCGCAATACCGCACCGCGGAATCCTGCTGAATTCCAACGACCGGAAGATCTGCGGAAAGTTGCGAAATCAGACCTCCGTTTTCATCCCAGGCATCGAGAAAGAGACGATCGGCGTGGCTGAGCCGGATTCGGCTCACATCGGCGCGGCTTCGATTTGCGCCCTCCGGATCTAACCAGAACTCGAGGTAGTCCTCGAACGAAACCTCGTGATTCTGAATGAAAAATCCGTCGGCCCGATATTCATGATGCCGGAAATGTCTCGCCTGCTCTCCACCGCGAAAAAAGGGGCCGGCCGGCACGTAGGAGAACCCTTCGGGAATTGATTCCGGAAGATACACACTCAATACTTCCTCCTCGTTGCGATCGATTCGGACCGGAATCGTGACCGTCGGATGCTCCGCAAGCTTTGCCGTTACAATGTATCTGCCTCTCTCGATTTCACCCACGTTCGCGGGGGAAGCGCCAAGAAGAGTTTCTTCGACACCCACCAGGACACCGTTGTCGCCCGCGTCAATCCGTGAAAGAGACAGTTCGGCTCCGGGCGGTTCGGTTGATAGCTGAAGGGCGCCGCTTCCTTCTATCCATCGATCGGCCTCGTTCAACGATTGCAACGCTTCCGGGGGTAAATCACCATACCGGTCGCCGATTCTGCCCCGGATAAATTTGAGCCACTTCTTCGCCTCCTCTTCATTCCCCGACGCCATCGCGAAGGCGATCCGGTTTGCAAACACTTCCTGCAACGCGCTTCGCACGCGCGGGTTCCCCAGGTTATCGGTCGACGTCCTGTACAATATTACCGCGGTTGAATAAGCATTTTCGCGGAGTGCAAACGTCTTGTTGACGCTGTCGCGGAGGGCCGCTTCCTCCGGTGGAATCTCCTTGGTGAATCGTTCCCGATCCATCAGGGCAAGCTGCTCTTGAAGTTTCATCAACTCCTCGTGCAACTCGTTCCCGTTCGCTCGCGACTCATCCGCTTCGGCTACCAGTCGCTGGTACCGCATTCCTACCGCGATTGCGAGGGACGCCGCCACCACCGTCAGCACAACCAGGGTCGCCGAAACCACCGCGCTTCGAACCGGATGCCGCCGGCATGCCTTCCACGCTTTCCGGGCCGGAGAATCCGGGCATACGGAAACCTCCATTCCGTTCTGATACCGCCGAATGTCGCTCAGCAGTGCGCCCACATCCGCGTAGCGCGCATCAGGGCTTTTTTCCAGCAAGTGGGCGCAGATCGCCTCCAGCTCTCGCGGTATATTCATTTCCGGGGCGGCCTGCCGGGCGGGGACGACCGGCTCACGAACAACCAGCTCGAGAATTTTTCGCGGCTTTTTCTCTTTGAAAGTACGCTTAAGAGTCAGGAGTTCGTACAGGATGCACCCCATGCTATAGAGGTCGGCGCGCGTCGTGAGATCTTTCACAACTCCTTGCGCCTGCTCGGGAGACATGTAAAGCGGAGTTCCGCAAACCGTCCCCTCCATCGTAATACTGCCTGAACTTTCTTCAGATTCCTCCCCATCAATCGGGGCCGATTCCTCGATCGGCTCCAGCGCTTCGCCCACGATTTTCGCCAGACCCCAGTCCGTGACCAGGACTTCGCCGAATGCACCGATCAGGATGTTCGAAGGCTTCAGATCCCGATGGATCACTCCGCGGGCATGCGCGAATGCCATTGCCTGGCAAATATGGATGAAGATTTCCAGGCGGTGTCTGAGATTGTACCGATTGAGATAGGAACCGTCGCGTTTTCGCAACTTCCTCAAGACGTAATCCAGCGCTACGCCGTGAATCCTTTTCATGGTGAAATAGATGTCGCCGTCTTCCTGCATTCCCAGTTCGTGCACCGGCACGATATTGGGATGTTCGAGTTGCGCCATGACCCGGGCTTCCCGAACAAACCGGGTGCGTTGCCGCGGATTCTCCCGCAGGCGGGGATGAAGGGATTTGAGGGCAACATTCCGGCCGAGATGGGGGTCTTTGCACTCCTCCACCCGGCCCACGCCGCCCGCGCCGATGGAGAGAAAACTCTGGTACCGGCTATAGGCGTTGAAAAGGAGCCGCACCGAGGCCTCAGGCGGCTCTTCCAGGTTGTTACCGTCCGGAATCAGTACGACCGTCGGATCATGCAGATCCGGCGGAGACCCGGGGGATGTCGATGCATCCAGAACCTCGTCTACGTTGTCCTCGTTCATGAATTCAAAGGCTCATTGCAGAGTTCGCCCCGAAGCTGTTGAATTCGAATTTTGACCCATCGTTTCCGATCCGAGTCCGCCGCGAACCGGGAGCGGATCTCTTTGCAGGAGGCGGTCTTGCGAAGCGACTCGCCGCCGACAAGGATCGTGTTGTAGCCGAGAGGCGGCACAACTTTTGCCCACTTCTGAAACCGGGAGCGAAACACGGTTTCGGCTTCGTCGTAAAGAAACTGGTGATCCTCCCCGGTAACGAAATTCGCCACCACCAGGCCTTGCGGTCGGGTGCAGTTGGACATTTGTCCGATGATTTCCCAGACGTTCCGATCGGGACGCTCGACATCTTCGACGCCGGTCCGGTACACGTCGTCTATGACGACATCGAACGCGCGGCCGGAGGATCTCAGGTATTCGTAGGCGTCCCCGATGATGATCTCTGCATTGAAATTGCCCAGTTCCATGTGCCGCCGGCCCAGCGCCACAACTTCCTCGTCGATTTCAACCGCGGTGATTTCGGCGGCAGGAAGCAACGTTCGGAGTTGCCGTACCACGGTTCCGCCCGCGAGCCCGAGAAGCAGGATCGACCCCGGATCCGTCGGAGACATCATGCACGCCGCCGTAATCGCATCCCAGGAATACCCGGTCAGAAGCTTTTCCGGATGCCAGGTCGCGAAGGTGGCGCCGGCTACGTCGAAGTCGATCCGCTTCTTGTGCCGGCGCACGATGACCTCGTTGTAAGGGCTGGATAGCTGTTCCAGGATTTCTGATCTTTGTGGGCCCATTCGACTATCCTACTGTATGGGTCCGGGTCGGGCCAGCTTCCGTTGCCAATTCCGTTGACCTGAGCCGCGATTGCCCACACTATCAAACTGAGGGAAACATGCGCCGTGACCAAGGCACGGCGCGAGACATTCGTTAGCTCGCCAATGACCGCCGCAGATCGCAAGACGATCGATCCGTTGTACCTGGCCGCCGTTCTGTGGGGCCTGGGTGCCGGCGCTGTCTATTTCGTGCTCTACCTGCTGTTCAGCACCGGCGGAATCGTTACGCCGTTTCAAACCGACACCATGATGTACTACCAGTACGCCCGCGCGATTGCGGAGGGACATCCCTACCAGTTCATCGAGGGGCAGGGGGCATCGACAGGAAGTACGAGCCACCTCTATCCTTTTTCCCTGGCCCTTCTATACGCTCTCGGCGCACGGGGCGAATGGCTCTCCGTGGCTAATTTTTGCCTGGGCATTGTCTATTATTCCATCGCGCTGGTGCTCGTGGTTGCCATTGTAAAGGAATTGCGGCGCGAGGCGGTCCTTCCGGCGCTGATCCTCACCGGACTCAGCGGACACTTCATCCTCGCCGCGTTGGGGGAGTCCGACATCTCGCTGTTTACCGTACTGGCCCTGGGTGCATTCGCCGCGGCACTTCGGGACCGGTCCGTACTTCTCGCGGTGTGTATGGTCCTCTGTGCCCTCTGCCGACCCGAAGGCATGGTCCTTTCGGTCCTGCTGTTTCTTACCGGTTGCATTGCCCGGTTTATTGCCGGCGCCAGGGACCTGTCGAAATCGTGGCTCCTCGCGGGAGGGTTGGGAATCGTAGCCGCGGGCTGTGTCCTGGGAATAAATTTCGCGCTGACGGGAACCACCGAGTTCCATTCGGTCCATCTCAAGGGCCACTTCAACCAGCTTCCGCTTGTCGGCGCCGTCCTCGAGACCTGCAAGGACTTGATGAAAATATTCTTGCATGCATTCGTGGGAACCGATCCGGGCTCCCGCTCCATGTACATGCTTCCCCTCGGCGGAGTCATTCTCTTCGTCTTTGGTGTGCTTTCACGGTCCTGGCACCAGTCCGGGAGATCGCTGTTGGAAGGTTGGTTTCTGGTGGCCATGTTGGCCTCCGTGGGACTTGTGTCAACAAGCGGCTGGCAGGGATTGATGTTCGACCGGTACTTCGGATGGTGGATGCCGGTGTATATCGCCTACATTGTAATCGGACTGACGGCTGTTTGCTCCTGGGTCGGCAGGACGGTGTCGGAACAGGCAGGTAAGCGCGCGTTTCTCGGCGCGACGATTCTCCTGGTTGGGTTCCAGGCCGTTGGATTTGTTTTTTTTACCGCTCAATTCATTGTTGCGAAGCTGGAAGTTTCCGATCGAATTGAATTTGGAAGAGCCATTCACGCCCAGCTTCCCGAACCTGCCACCATCGGTGTGCTGAGCGGTTCCGGCATGGCTTATTACATGCCCGGTCGTGAACTATCAAATCTCTCCGGAATCGTGACGCCGCAGTTCGTACCCCGCTCCCACATGCTGGAAAACATCGAGCTGCTCAAACACCGGGACGACCTCCGGTTCGATTACTGGTTCATTCAGTCGACAAGGACGAACACGCCCGGTTTCAGTCCGCTGATCGGCGAACTGCTGTCCGTTCAAACCTCGGGCATCGACGCCGATTTCCGGTTTGCATTGCATGCCACCGACTGGACTGCGATCTCGGCTCCGGAAGAGCCTTTTACCCGCAGAGCGAAAGACGCGGTGGCAGGAATGAATCCGGCCGATCGACTCGATGTCGGCTATGCCGTGGATGAGATTTCGCACGAGTACGTTTCATACGACAGGCGACCGCTCACCAGGCTTCAACCCTTCGCGATCGGCAGGTCGGTAAATGGCGTTCAACGGGTCGAAGTCGGTCGGGTCATCATCGGCTCTGAAACGTTTTCGATGAAAACACGGCCGGGACAGGAGGCCCGGCTGATCTTGAGAACCCTGCCGTCTGCGGAAACGTTGACCGCCGGCGCAGATGGAAACATTTCGTCCATGGGCTACACTTTCGGAGATCCGCTGGAACTGATTCTCCTGGCCGACGGTGAACAGGTCGTCCGGCAATCCTACCCGCTTCAGATCGTGGAAGGTGAATTCGCAGAAATTGTGTTCGAAATCCCGGGGTCGTTTATCAATTCAGACCGGACGCAGTTTACGGTCGGGGGCGACCACATATCGCTGGGGTACTACCTGTATGACTAGCACCTGGAATCACTCCGGCTTCGGGGTGCTTCCGTCGCCGTTGTTTCCGCTGGAGTCGGAGTCTTCCCCTTCTTTCGTGTCTTCATCGGGGGTGTCTCCGTTTTTGCCGGGACCGTGTCCGTCGGCAAGTTCTTCCTCGAACCGGCCCATGGCGCGGTACTTCTTGTATCGGTCTTCGATCAGCTCGTCGGCGGAATATTTCGACAGGAAATTCAGGCACTCGAGAATCGATGTTTTCAGGTTTTCCGCGGTTTCCCCCGGATCGGTATGAGCTCCGCCAAACGGCTCGGGAACAACCCCATCCGTCACCCCCAATTCGAGAAGGTCCGTGGCGGTGAGCCGGAGCGCTTCGGCGGCCTGTTCCGTGAACTCGCGGTCCTTCCAAAGAATGGCGGCACATCCTTCCGGTGTAATCACCGAGAAATATGCGTTTTCCATAACCAGCACCCGGTTCGCGATGCCGATTCCCAGCGCACCTCCGCTTCCCCCTTCGCCGGTGATCACTGCCACCATCGGCACCGTGAACGTAAAGGATTCCCGAAGATTCACCGCGATGGCCTCCGCCACGTGCCGCTCCTCGGATTCGATTCCCGCGTAGGCGCCCTTGGTGTCGATCAAGGTCACAATCGGAAGGTTGAACCGGTTCGCCAGCTTCATCAGGCGCAGCGCTTTTCGATATCCTTCCGGATGCGGGCACCCGAAATTTCGCTCGAGATTTGATTTCGTATCACGCCCTTTCTGGGTGCCTATGAGCATGATCTTCTGGCCCGCGAGGGTCGCGAATCCACCGATCACCGCCTTGTCATCACGGTAGGCGCGATCCCCGTGCAGCTCTACGAAGTCGTCGCACATGTGCTCAATGTAGTCCAGGGTGTGGGGGCGTTGATGGTGTCGCGCGACCTGAACGCGTTGCCAGGCAGAGAGATTCATGTAGATTTTTCTTCGCGTCTCCTCGATCTTTTTCTGCATTCTCCCGATTTCTTTCGAGACGTCGATATCGGAACTCTCCGCGGAGGCGGTTCTCATGTCGTCCAGCTTGGCCTGGAGGTCGCCAATCGGCTTTTCGAAAGGAAGTAGGTGTCTGGAATCCATGCAATGTCTCTTCTGAAGCGGGTCAATCCTGTATCGTGACCTCTGTCCCGATCGGAAGTATCGTGTAGAGTTCTTCGATGTTCTTGTTGAGAAGTCGCACGCACCCCGCGCTAGCCTGTTTGCCGATGGTTTCCGGCTCCCAGGTCCCGTGGATTCCATATCCCCGCACACTGAGTGACAACCAGTGCGTTCCGAGTTCGTTCTCCGGATCGCCGAAAGGAACCGCCTTGCCGTCCGGCTTCCACCAGGTGGGCTCCTGGATTCGATCCGTAATGGTAAACTCTCCCACCGGCGTGCGGTTGAATTCGCCGGTTCCCACCCGGTATCGCTTGAAGAATTTTTTGTTCAGGTACAGGTCCAGCAGGTTCGTCGATTTATCGACATGGATCGAAAACGACCCGCTGAATATCCTGAGCCGGTCTCCAATGCGAATCAAGGAGCCGGTAATGTTGTTTCCACGCTGAATCAAATCGACCGTGGTTCCGTGCTTTTTTGCCAGGACCGCGAGCGTGTCGCCAGATTGTACCGTGTAGTCTGCTTTCTCCGGCATGTCGTGAGGCGAGGTAAGCAGTTTGATGTTGATCTCACCCAGAAGGTCACGGGCCTGATTCAACGTGTCGGGCGACTTGGACACCTCAAGTGTTCGCAAGGCGCTTTCTTTCGCTTTCAGAAGATCTCCCGCCTCCCGGTGCTTCATCGCTGCCGCAAGGAGGCGGCGCCCTGAATTGTCGTCCGTCACGGTGCGGCTCGATTCCGCTTCCGCGCTCCGTGCCTCCTGCTCCTGCGTGGGCGGGACCTCTTCTGCCGTCTCTACGACCCTTCCTTCCGGTTTTGCAGGCGGATCCTCGCGGACCGTTTCTTCGGGCTCGGGCTTCTCCTCCATGACCTCCGGCTCCCGAGACTCGTGCTGTTCATTCAGCAGTTTCTCGATCCGGGGATCCTCTTCGACCGGAATCGGAGGCTCTGCTGCCACCTCGGGGTCGGTGCCCGAGCAGCCGCGGCGGACCAGGAGTCCGATCAACAGCGTGGCCACGACGATGCCGATTACGCTGAAGAGGACGCGCCGCCGAATATGCGGTGTATCATAGGGACGAATATATAGGTCACTCATATGAGGCTCTCCAAAGCCTTCTGGACCAGACCCATGGAAGGATACCTCGCAGCCGGTTCCTTCGCAAGGCATTTGAAGATGACCGCCTGGAGATCCGTGGTTACGCCGTCACTGCTGCTGGCCAGCAAATCCGGACGGGTCGTCAGGTCCGCCTGCGCTACCCGGGCTTCGTCCAGCGTGTCGCCCCCGAATGGCTTGCGGTAGACCACCATTTCGTACGATGTGACTCCCAGCGCATAGATATCGGTCCGCTCATCCACGGTGCGTCGCAACAACATTTCCCTGGGCATGTAGAAGGGGGTTCCATCCAGGGTTCTCACCTTTTTGGGTCGCCCGGACCTTCGGGTCGCGAGGTCAAAATCGATCAGCGTCACATGGGCATTTTCATCCACCAGAAGATTTTCGGGTTTGAAATCAAGATGCAGAAACCCGCTGCTGTGCACGTGGCCGAGGGCCGCCGCCATTTGACGCATCAAGTGCAGGAGATTGTTGTGAATGACGGGGTCCCGATTTAAGATCAAGGAACGTAATGTTCGGGATGGCACGTATTCCAACACCATGTAGGGGAGGGGATAGGATTTCTTCACCTCGAGGATCCGGACCACATTCGGATGATCCAGGGCTTGCAGTATCTTCGAGCCATGGAAGAACATCTTGCGCCATTTTAGCTTTCGGGCAAACTCCGGCCTCATGCAGCGCAGGATCACCGGCTCGCCCCCCTTTTTGCTGGCCAGGTATATCTCCGTCATGCCGCCGGGATCCAGACGCCGGAGGATCGTATAATCGTCAAACTCTACCATTGCAGACTCTAAAGTAACCCCCCGGCCTTTGGACGTGAAAGAAGAATCAGAAAATAGGGAGTGGAGAGCCGCAAATTCGGGGCCCGGACCCGCGGTCGCGGTGGTTCTTCTCATCGTGGGCAGCGTGTTGGCCACGCTGATGACCGCGCCGCTCCTCTATAACGCACTCATTCTCATCGGCCGCCAGGTGCCCTCCCTGGTCGCACTGCGCGATTGCGAATTCGTGCGGGTCGTGTCGAGAATGGTCCTGATCCTCGTGGCAATCGGGTTCTTTCCCGCCCTGTGGCTGGGCGGAGTCCGGAATGCCTCTCAGGTGGGGTTTGGCCGGACTCCCGGATGGAGGCGCCAGTTTGCCTGCGGGCTCGGGCTCGGGCTGCTGACGATTCTTGCTGCCGCGGCTTATCTCCTTGTTACGCAACAGTATACAATGAAGAGTCCGTCATTTTCCGATCTGCCGGGTCAGCTCTTTTCCGCCTTTATCTCCGGGATTTTCGTCGCCCTATTCGAGGAGATGCTCTTTCGCGGAGTCCTTTTCGGACGTCTGAGAAAACCTCTCGGTTTTTTCGGGGCACTTCTCTTTTCGAGCGCACTGTACGGCCTGGTTCACTTCGCAGATCCGGTCCCCGCCGTCGGCGTCGCGCATGCGCACGTGACTTCGGGGTTCGCCCTCCTGTCCGACATGTTCAGATGGCCCCATGCCCCGAATTTTTATGTTCCCGCGGTGCTTACCCTTCTGCTGATCGGATTCGCCCTTTGCGGGTTCTACGCGAGGTTCGGTAGTCTCTGGTTCGGAGTGGGCCTCCACATGGGATGGATCTGGTGCCTGCTCTCCTTGCCGGAGTTTTTGACCGCCGGAAAGGATCAGGCCGGCATTCTCTTCTCTGATCCCGCCAATCTTTCAAAGACGTATCCATGTTTCATTGCCGCCCTGGTTCTCGCCGTTACCGCAGCCTTCCTTTCGTGGCCGCGTTCTCGGGGAAAAGCGAAATGATTCCGGGCCTTCTGCACGATGCGGGGGTGACGGCAGCCGACTTGCTTTATCCCCGGACCTGCTGCGGGTGCGGGAATCCGGTCCGTGCGGGGATGCGCTATATCTGCTGGGAGTGCCGCACACTGATCCAGTTCATGCAATCGCCGATGTGCGGCTGTTGCGGCGAAACCGTTTCAGGACGCGTAGACCATGCCTTCATTTGTCGTCACTGCGAGGAAGTTCCGCGGTTCTACGACCGTGCCCGATCCGCGGTTCGCCATGAAGGGCCCCCGCGGGAAGCCATCCACACCTTCAAGTATTCCGGGGGCACCTGGATCGCGGGCGATCTGGTGACCCTGTTGGCCGGATGTGTCGACACACACTACGACGTCGACGCGATCGAACGGGTCATTCCGGTGCCGTTGCATCCCTCACGCCGGCGCAAACGGGGCTACAACCAGGCCGCTTTCCTCGCCTCGAAGCTTGCTGGTCAGCTCGGGAAATCATGCAAAATGGCCGTATTACTGAGAATCAAGAACACCGATACGCAAACCCGTTTGACAGCCGAACGGCGGCTGAATAACGTGCGAGGTGCCTTTGTAGTGCTTCGACCCAAAGCAATTCAGGCAAAACACATCCTCCTGGTGGACGATGTGATGACTTCAGGCGCAACCACGAACGAATGCGCCCGGGTGCTCAAGAAGGCGGGCGCATCCACCGTGGAGGTCGTTACCGTTGCCCGCGGATAGTACGTATGGCCCGATTCAATATTCCATTTTTTCGACGGAAGTCTTCTTCCTCCCCAACCACGGGTTCGCGGAAACGTGATGTCCCGGATGGACTGTGGCTGAAATGCCCATCCTGCGCGGAAATCATGAACACCCCGGAAATGCAGACGTCCCTCTGGGTTTGCAACAATTGCGGGTACCATATGCAGGTTGGAAGCATGGCCCGGATTGAGATGCTGGTCGAAGAGGGCTCCTTCACCGAGTGGGAAAGCGAGATGAAGAGCGTGGATATTCTCGGTTTTACCGGTGCGGAGTCCTACCAGAAAAAACTGGAACAGAACCGCAGTAAAGCTTCTACCAACGGTGCCGTTACCAGTGGGACCGGAACCATCGGGCCTTATTCCGTCGGCCTTGCGGCTATGGATTTCCAATTTCTGGGGGCCAGTATGGGATCCGTGGTCGGGGAAAAGATTTCCCGGCTGATCGAGAGGAGCACCCAGGCGGAAATGCCGGTCATTATTGTCTGCGCCTCGGGAGGGGCCCGCATGTACGAAGGAATTTTCAGCCTGATGCAGATGGCGAAGACCAGCGGTGCGGTGTCCCGGCATGCGGATGCCGGACTTCCTTACATCACCGTGCTGACCCATCCCACGATGGCCGGCGTCATGGCTAGTTTTGCGACCCAGGGCGACGTGATCATTGCGGAGCCAAACGCGTTGATCGGATTCGCCGGTCCCCGGGTGATCAAGGAGACGACCCAGGCGGAGTTGCCGGCCGGATTCCAGACCGCCGAGTTCCTCCTCGAGCATGGATTGATCGACCGGGTCGTTGAACGAAAAGACCTGAAAGACAATATCATTTCAATTCTGGACTATCTTGGCGCCAAGGGCGTGGCGGGCTAGTGTCGTGTCCCAGTAATTCCTTAACACTGGATTGGCCTATTTTGGAGGCAGAGGGGCTCGGGCTGAGCGTGCTCATACCTTGCATGGTCTGTGCACGCTCAGCCCGAGTGGCTCTGCACCAAAAGAGGCCAACCCTTTCAGGGCGAGAGTCTTCTGGCGCACCCGTGCATCCAGAATACCCTCGTCCAGTGTTAAGGAATTCCTGGGACACGACACTAGGTCTGCACCTGCCCCACAAAACCGCGCGGTACAATCGCTCTTCCACCGCAATCCATGGAGTCCGCCGAAGGCGTTCGAAAAACCTGGCCGAAGCCGGCAGGGACGGCCGTGTGCGTCCGGTTCGATGCGATCACAGGTGACTCCAGTCAGATGAGCGTGCCTTCAGCCCTCCAGCAGTTCCTGGACGATCTATATCTCCGCCGCGCCCGAGGCATCAAACTCGGACTCGATTCTGTGCGCGCGCTTTTAACCGAACTCGGCGATCCACACCAGGGGGCGCGCATCGTTCACGTGGCCGGCACCAACGGGAAAGGTTCCGTGGTGGCGATGCTCGACAGCATCCTGCGGTCGGCCGGCCACCGTTCCGGCCGTTACACCTCTCCCCACCTGATACGTTTTAATGAAAGGTTGACCGTCAGCGGATCTGAGATTTCAGATGATGAGTTGTATGCCCTGCTCCAGGACGTGGAGCGAAGCGTCCAATCCCTGGACGAATCGTCCAATCTCAGGAAGCCGACATTCTTCGAATTCACCACCGCCGCCGGATTTCTCTGGTTCCAACGGCAGGGTGCGGACCCCTGGATTCTCGAGACCGGCCTGGGCGGGCGCCTCGATGCAACCAATGTCGTGGATCCAATCGTCACCGCGATCACTTCCATCGGGATCGATCATGCTTCATTCCTCGGGAATACCATCGAGGAAGTGGCGGGAGAAAAAGCGGGAATCATCAAGCCGGGCATTCCGGTGGTGTTGGGCCGCATGCACGCCGCTGCCACCCGGACCATAGCGGAGGCCGCTTCGACCCGGGGGGCGGAAATGATTCTGGCAGAGAACGCGGTTTCCATTCGGAAGAAGAAAGAGGATCGCGAAGGCCAGTGGATCGAAATGGAAACCGCTTCGCGCCGGTATCGCGCGATCCGCCTGCCGTTGGTTGGATCTCATCAACTCGAGAACGCGGCGGTGGCAGTGGCAGTGGCGGAAATCCTGTCCCGGGAGTCCGGGGTACAAATCGACGAGAATGCCGTGGCCGACGGCCTGGAGTCGGTTTCGTGGTCGGGGCGGGGAGAGTTTGTATCCCACGATCCGCCGGTTCTTCTCGATTGCGCTCACAACCCTGCCGGCGCGACTGCGCTGGTGGAAATGGCGAAGGAACTTTGGCCGGGAAGACCGATAGGTCTCGTGGTCGGGTTTTCAAAAGAAAAGGACGCCGAAGGGTTCCTGCGGACTATCGGTTCCCACTTTGATCGGGTGTGGGTCGTGGAATTACGAAATCCGGCCAAACTCCCCCTGGATGATATTCTCGCCGCGGCGGAGCGGGCCGGGGTCCAGGTAGAGGCCTGCGAACTTCCCAAAGCCTGCAGGGAAGCGATCGACTGGGCCAACCAGCTGGGTCATGGCGCCGTTTGCATCGCCGGATCCGTCTATCTTGCCGGTGAATTTCTCGAACGTTTCCCCGGATGATTCCGGGGTACAATTCGACCGAACCAGCTCTTTGAGGCGAAATTCTTTCTGGCACATTGGGAGTCTTTCGTGAGATAGTTGGCAGGATGCCTTACATCAGCGCCATTCTAAGTTGAGTGTATTTGCCGTGCGATTCCGTTGCGGCATGGGTCCAGGTAACAATGGTGAGCAGAATATGGATAGTGACCACGAAGTCCCCCCTGAATTTCATGAAATTTCCAATGAGTTTGTAAACCTTGCCAACTCGTTGAGCGAAAAATGGCCGCGTTCACGCATCAGTGCGACGCTGATGTATGCCGCGGCCCGGTTTAACGCATACAATTGGTTGAGCGGTCAGACGGATCCGGACCAGACCGAGTCGGAGGCAACGGCCTACTATAGCCAGCAGTACCGGGAGATGTTCCTCAAGAACGCCAAGGAATTGCGGGCCGCGTTTGAAAAGGGCGGGGGACTGGAATCGGAGTAGCCCTCCGGTTGCAAGACCGTTGTTCATTCCCTTGCCGGTGACCGCCCGGTTGTTGTATCCTTCAAACCCGACATGTCGAACGAAATCAAGATTCGCGGCGAAATGATGCCCGATCCCGATGCGTGCACTTTCCACGTGCCGGAACCTCTGGTTGAAGAGGGTTGGACGGTTGTATTCGTCCGCGGAGAGGATGTCCACGATTCACCGCTGGCGGAGTCGTTGTTCGGGGTAGAGGAAGTTGGGTTGATCCGCGTCACCGACTCGCGCGTGATTGTTCTCAAGCAGTCCGCCGCTCCCTGGACCGATCTGGTGGGGGACGTTGTGCCGGCAATCCGCGAGGCGTTGCAGGATGACCGTCCCGCCATCTCGGAGTCCGCGATTGCCGCCGTCCGCGACGCGCCGGTCGAGGAGATTGGACCCATGATCGAAAAGCTTTTCGATGCGCAGATCAATCCTGCGCTTGCAAGTCATGGAGGCTTTGCCCGATTGGTCAAAGTTGAAGAGCGGGACGTGTATCTGGAAATGGGAGGAGGATGCCAGGGATGCGCCGCGTCCCAGGCGACGCTGCGACACGGAATCGAGGCGGCCATCCGCCAGATTGTTCCCCAGGTGCGCGAAGTGATCGACATGACCGATCATGCGTCAGGTGAGAATCCTTATTATCATTAATTCCCGCACCCATCGCCTGCAGGTTGCGGCGCTTGCTTTGGCGGCACTTGTTGTTCCGGGACCGGTTTATCCCGACGTCGTCCACCTGAAGAACGGCCGGCAGCTCGAAGGCGTGATCCTGGAAGAGTCGGAGGAGGGGATCGTTCTCGATATCGGAATGGGGTCTACCACGATTGCTGCCTCCCGGGTTGAACGTGTCGAGCGATCCGATTCCGCCGAAAACGAGAATACCCGGAAGGTTTGGCGCACCACGTATATTTCCGCGAACGACTTGCCGGAGGAGTTGCGTCCCATCATGAAGCGGTACGATCGCCTGAAGGCGATGCGCGAGAGCGCGCTCCGCTCCGCCAGGGAGATGCCGATTGCAATTCGAAAGATGGAGGCTACACGAAAACAGCTGGCCGCGCGCCAGGAAGCGTATCGGAAGGCAAGTGTGCGGCTCGCCGCCATGTCGGTGGATGATGACGTGAATTCCTACAACCGGGCGGTAGAAAAGAACAACGGGATCGTGGCCAAAGTGAACGAAGACCAATCGAGGATCACGAAACTTCAAAAGGAGGTCGAGCGAATGGAGAACTCGATTTCAGATTATTCCAGTGAGTCCACACTTTTTGAACAGGAAGCGGTTCCGGTCCTGGCGCCCTACCTGGCGGGACGTGGGGACGACGTTGCGCAGGCATGGGTTTCGCGCACCAGCGAGGCGCTCGCATCTCACGGGAGTGATTTTTCAAAATTGACGGTTCCGATCCGCGAAATCAATGGTGGCACGATCGTCCAGGTTCAGATTAACGGGTCTGATCCGGTTCCGTTCATTCTGGATACCGGCGCCACCGCGGTTACCCTCTCCGAAACCCTGGCCCGGCAGCTACGGATACCCTATGATTTGAAGAAGGGTTCGGAGGTCAGGTTGGCGAATGGGACCACCGCGAAAGCGTTTCCGGTTCTGTTGGATACGGTACAGGTTGGGGATGCCTCGGCGAATGATGTGCGGGCCCTCATTCTTCAGCGATCCCCCGGCGTCGGGGTGCAGGGCCTGCTCGGGATGACGTTTCTCAAACGATTTGAAGTCCAATTGGATGCGAACAGCAGCAAGTTGGTTCTCAAGAAATTGAATGTCGAGAAGTGACGTGCCGGCCGCGCTTTTTCAAGATTGTAGAGCATTGCGGCTGAATTTGCTTCGATTTCCATCGGGCACGGTACTCTGGTACGGGTCCTGCTTTTCAGCGGGGTAGCACCGGGCGCAACGTCCGGGCAGGACAGGGAAAGGAATCGCTGGTTGTGGCAACGATTGATGAACTAGCTGATCGTCTCGAGTGGCTCGAGTCTGAACTCAAGCGTTTCGAGAGCGCAAACAAGCAGAATGCCGCTCATATTAATGAGCTGAACAATCTGCTTGCCGCCATCAAGGGGCATGCCCAGTTTGCCCTGCAGCGAAAGGATGAGGATGCGTACGCGTCGTTGAGTGACGTGGTGATTTCGAGTATGCCTCGAATTTCTTCGCTCCTTTCCGAACTTATTGTCCGTCCCCAGCGCGAAGACCTTCCCACGCTGGAGAACACCGTCTCCGGCACACCGGGCGACAGGTTTGTTCTGCTCGTGGATGACGAAGAGCTGATTCGGACGTTTCTTCACGATGTACTGATGAAGGCGGGCTACAATGTTCGTCACGCGGCCACCGGGCGCGAGGCGGTCGTACATTGCGAAACGCAGCACTTCGACTTGATCATGATGGATTTCTGGCTCGAGGACATGGACGGCGTGCAGGCCATGCGGAATATTCGCGAGTTGTGTCCCGATGCCCGCGTTATCTTCATGACCGGCGATCCTTCGATTGAGGAGATTCATGCCATCGTTCGCAAGGAAGGCGCCGACGGGTTTATCACCAAGCCGTTCGAGCTGACCGACATCCTGGAGGCCGTTGAGCGAATCCTCCGCGTTTCGTCGATCGTAGCCTGATACCGCGGCCCACCTCCTTTCCGCTCTTCATGCTCAATTCAGCCGCTGCATCCCCCGGAGGTGGATGGCTACTTTTCTTTCCCTCCACCCTTTCAACCTATATGGTGTCGGAACCCGTGAACTACGATGCCGTTCTCTATCTTTCCTTCGGCGGTCCCGAAGGCATGTCCGATGTATTGCCCTACCTGGACAATGTCCTGCGCGGGCGCCGCGTTCCGGAATCAAGGAAGCGGGAAGTGGCTCACCACTACGAGTCTCTCGGTGGTCGCAGCCCGATCAATGAGCAGAATCGTGCTGTGATAGAGGCTCTCGAGACGAAGCTGCGCGAAGGGGGGCATTCGATCCCCGTCTATTTCGGCAACCGGAACTGGCATCCTCTTCTCCCGGATACCCTTCGGCAAATGGCCACCGACGGAGTCCGGCGGGCGCTGGCATTTGTGACTTCCGCGTACAGCAGCTATTCCGGATGCCGGCAGTATCGGGAAAACATTACAGAAGCCCGGCTGGAGGTCGGTGACAGCGCTCCCGAAATCGACAAGATCCGGGCTTTTTACAATCACCCCCTCTTCGTCGAAGCGAACGCCGACCACCTGCGCACGGCCATGGGCCGAATTCAGGAAACGGATCGTTCGGAAGCGGTGGTGTTATTCACTGCGCACAGCGTCCCCCTCCGGATGGCCGAGACGTCGGATTATGAAATCCAACTGCGCGAAACATGCCGCCTGGTAGCGGAGTGCGTCGGAATCGATTCGTGGAAGCTGGTCTACCAGAGTCGCAGCGGTGCGCCGCACCAACCGTGGCTCGAGCCGGATGTTTGTGATGAGATGAAGCAGCTGGCCCGTGACGGAGTCCGTCATGTCGCCGTGGCGCCGATTGGATTCCTGTCAGATCATATGGAGATTGTCTTCGATCTCGACACGGAAGCGGCGGACCTTGCGAAAACCCTGGGGATCAACCTGGTGAGGGTTTCGACGGCGGGATGTCATCCCGCATACATATCCATGATTGTTGAGCTGATTGAAGAGCGAACCGACCCCGGTGCACCGTGCCGCGCACTGGGTGACCAGGGCCCTCGTCCACACGAATGCCCGAAGGGCTGCTGCCGGTAGGTCAAGGGCGGGGATTCACTGCACGCAGATTTTCGGCTCACGGATCTCTCCAGAGGCCTATCTTCTCCTCTTTCGCAACGGATTCGTACTCCTTGTACTCTTTCAACAAATCATGGGGTGTATCCACGGCATAGGCCTGACCGTGGAGAAGCATCTGACGACCCACATCCACGCCGCCGACCCGGACATACGCCTCAAGCCACTCCTCGCTCTCAACCGGCGAATCATCACCCGGAACAAGGAACGCCAACCGCTTGTTGATCCACGCGTAAAGTGTCTTCTGGGCGATCTGTCCCCGTTTTACCACTTCTGCCTCCGGTAAACCGAGCCGATCGACCGCGGTCTGCGCCGCGGCGGATCGATTGGTGGGCGGACACCGAATTCCCAGGACCTGGATGCTACGGGTCTCGCCCTCGTGACTTTCCACCCGGATTCGGTCCCCGGAAACGATCTCCATGCACTTCCACCGGGGAATGGAATCACCCTTGGTTTGACGGAGGTGACTGATGTTGGGGATGAGAACCACGAGCAGCAGGACGGTGAATCCGGCGATTCCCAGGAAGAAAAGGGTTACCAGGATCTGGCCCCGAAACTGCTTCAATTTCGCGAATCCTTTGCTTGTCATACTTTGTACGGGTACTCGAATTCGTCGGTGGATTCAAGGACGCCGGTTCGTGGTTGCGATGACATGGGTCCCCCTGTTAAAGTGGTTGATTCGGTGTTTCGTTTGCGCCCCGTCACGGTTTGCACGCACTGAAAGTAGATAGAACAACCAGCCGATTTTGGAGCATCAGAATGATTTCGATTATTATTCCCGTGAAGAATCAGGTGGGTCTGCTGAAGCAAACCCTTGCATCGCTCGTCCCTGAAAAGGAAGGACAGGAGGTCATTGTCGTTGATTCTGGCAGCGTGGATGGCGCCGCGGAATTGATTCGTTCCATGCCCTGGGTGCGAATGGTCCGAACCTCCGGCGCGAAATACCAGGGTTTGAACGAGGGCGTGCAGAAATCCAAGGGCGACATTCTACTCTTCCTTGAACCCGGGGTGCGGCTGGAGCGCGGTTGGCCGATCCGAGTGGAAGAGGCCGCGGAGAAACCGGGCTTCAAGGTCGGTTGTTTCCGGCTGTCTATTGAAGGGCAGAATCCGGTCTACCGTCTGATCGAGTGGACCAGCAGTTTGCGTACTTTTTTGTTTAAAGCGGCTCGCGGGAGCCAGGCCCTGTTCGTACGAGCGGACCTGGCAGGAGGTCAGCCGCTTTTCTCTGAAGACGCGACGCACGCCGATTTCGATTTGTGCAAACGATTCGTGGAGGAGGGGACGGTTACGCAACTCCGCCGGGCCGCCCTGCACCCGGCGGATCGTTGGTCGCGTGGCGGTGCCTGCCGTCGCTACTGCAATGACGTATCCTCGTTCTGGTCCTGGCAGCAGGGAGGGGGGGGCGCGGGGAACGGGCACCAACCCGGTCCGGGCCGAAATGCGGTGATCATGCTTTTGGACAAGCCGGATTCGCGACGCGCGGGCGCCTGGCTCGACGATGCGGTGGGACCCGACCGGTCCGCGCAGATCTATCGCGAGAATGTGGAGCACATACTGAGCAGCATTAACGGATCCGGAGGCGATCTCGACACCCTTGTTTTCTACCAGCCGAAATCCGCTCGTGAAGAGATGGTTCGATGGCTGGGGGACTGGGCCACCCTGATCCCGCAGCATGGCAGAACTCGCGGTGCGGCTCGCCTGGCGGACGCCGGGAACCACTTCGACCAGGAATACAAGAAGATCATTGCCCTGTCTTCACAGTGTCCTTCGCTTTCGAAGTCGGATGTAAAGCGTGCCGTCGATGCCCTCGATGACAATGAGATCGTGCTGGGTCCCACCGACGACGGGGGGTGCTACCTGATCGGCGTGAAAAAATTCGATCCCGAATTTTTTCGGGAAATCGACTGGTCCAGCCCGGATATGTACAAGGAGATGCTCCGGCGGGCCAAGGAGCAGGGCGTGGCCATCGAAAGTCTTCCCCCGCTGCGGGATTTCGACAGTATCGAAGACTTTTCCTATAATTATGCGCTGGGATACGTTCAGTAGGTACAGTATTCCGGCCGTGGCACGGCGCCTCCGGCCCGTGTCGGAACAAGGGGAGAAGAAAAACTTGAGCACGAAAAGAGCCCGTTCTTTCCGTGCACTCCGGTTTCTCCCTTCCGGTGCGGACACGGGCCGGAGGCGCCGTGCCACGGTGCTTTTTCTACCTTCCGGTCCGGACGCGGGCCGGAGGCGCCGTGCCACGGCGGGTTGACTTTGAGCGTTTTCTTGTGGTTGCTGTCTGAGGGTTAGGAAGTGGAGTTGGATACATGATGAATCGCCTGTTGCCTGCGCTTTCTCTCGCGGGCGCTCTCTTTGTGCCCGGTTTCTTTGCTGCCGCCGATTCGATCAAGCCGAACCAGGTGGCAGCGGATTGGGTTTCCGAAGTAAAATCCGTCCAACCCGGGACTCCATTCTGGATTGCGCTCCGGTTGACCCACGATCCGCATTTGCACACCTATTGGAAGAATCCCGGCGAATCCGGGTATCCCACTTCCGTCGCCTGGGAATTACCGGATGGGTTCGAGGTTTCCGATGTCCACTGGCCCATTCCCGAGTGGCAGACGATGGCGGGAATGGCCGTTTTTGGCTACGAAGGGGTTACCGCGCTGTTGTTTGAGGTGCGTCCTCCGAAGGATCTTCCCACGGGAAAGTCCGTCCGCCTGGGTGGATCCATTTCCTGGCTGGAGTGTACGCCGGCGCAGTGTATCCCCGGCAGCGGCGAGCTGTTTTTGACTCTTCCGGTTTCGGGAGACGCGCCCGCCCCCAACGACCAGGCTGAAAAGCTTTTCGAGACCGCTCGGAACCAGTTGCCGATGCAAAGCGAGGGGTGGACGGGAGTTGCCGTGAGAGGGGATGCCCGGGTTGATCTTCAGTTCACGGGGCCAAAAGATATCGCATCAGATGTGGGAACGGTTCACTTTTTCCCGGACGTGGAGGGAGTGTTTGACTATGCCGACGGACTTCCCGTCAAACGGGCCACAAACAGTTTCAATGTCGCCGCCCGAATCAGCCCGGCGAGCGTCGGGGTTCCGGATCATGCCATCGGCGGACTGCTTGTGGCCGAAAAGGGCTGGGATGGAAACGGAAAGCGACAAGGGGTGGAAGTCCGCGCTCTCTTTGCGAGCGACACCGCCGGCCCGGTTGAGGGAACCGGCGCGCCGTCGATGCCGCTGGGAAAGGCAGTGGTCATTGCCCTGCTGGGCGGGATTATTCTCAATCTCATGCCGTGCGTCTTTCCCGTCATTTCCCTAAAGATACTTGGATTCGTGAATCTGGCGGGAGAAAACCCGCGCACTGTCTGGCGCCACGGCCTGCTGTTTGCGGCGGGGGTGATGGTGTCATTCTGGGCTCTTGCGGGCCTCCTGCTGGCGGTTAAGGCGGCCAATCCTGCGCTCGGCTGGGCGTTTCAATTCACGAACCCGTTTTTCGTTATCAGCATGTGCATCCTGTTCCTGTTGATGGGGTTGAGCCTCTTCGGAGTGTTCGAGATCGGCACGACGCTCACGTCCGCGGGGAGCGGAGTTCAGGACTCTCACAGTCCCATGGGCACGTTTCTCAGTGGTGTGTTGGCAACCATCGTCGCTACCCCCTGCGTCGGCCCCTTTATGGGAGTGGCGATCGGTTTTGCCATGTCGCAGCCGGCGGTGGTTGCGCTGATCATTTTTACGTCGCTGGGTTTCGGCATGGCACTTCCGTACCTGCTGCTTTCGAGATTTCCCGCCTGGTTGAAGGCGATTCCCCGACCGGGCCCCTGGATGGAATCGCTGAAACAGTTCATGGGATTTCTGCTGATCGGCTTTGCCCTGTTCCTGGTGTGGGTGGTCACGGATATGAGGGGACTGGACGGGCTCGGGCGCCTGTTGACGGGATTGTTGGTGGTTGGCGTGGCCGCCTGGGTCTACGGGCGATGGGGAGCCATTTCGCGGACAACCCCGACGAGAATCCGAAGCAGCGTCTTTGCCCTGGCATTGCTGGTGAGTGGCGGGGCCTATGCAATGTCCCCGTCGAAAGCAGTTGAATGGCTCGACTACTCTCCCGACCTGGTGTCCAAACTTCGAAGCGAGGGGAAGCCGGTGTTTGTCGATTTTACCGCAACCTGGTGCGTAAATTGCCAGATAAACAAAAAGGCCGTCCTCAATACGAAGAAAGTCCAGGCCGCCTTCAAGCAACACGAGGTGACATTGATCAAGGCCGACTGGACCGATCAGGAGGAACCCATTACGAGTGTACTGGCGTCGTTCGGGGTCGCCGGCGTTCCGCTGTACCTGCTGTACGACGACAGCACCGATCCGGAACCGCAAAAAGTCTGGAAAGGGGTTCTGCTTACGAAGGGCAACGTGATAGACGCATTGGAAGAAATGTAGTCGCGAAGCCCGGATCCTTCATGCGCCGTGAAGGAAGCAGATCGCTATTTGAAATCTCAGCAACAATGAAGTATTCAGTCAGGAAAGATCACCAACCGCAAAGGAACATGAAATTGAAGAAGATGAGTAAACAAATCACGACAATCCTTGCCTCGATCTGCCTCGCGACCTCCGTATTCGCTGCGGGAGTATCCACCGGGGATGCCGCCCCGGACTTCACCTTGAAGGACCCTTCCGGCAAAGAGCATTCGCTCTCCGGCTACAAGGGAAAGTTCGTGGTGCTGGAATGGACCAACTTCGAATGCCCCTTCGTGAAAAAACACTATTCCGGGGGCAATATGCAGGCGCTGCAGAAGCAGTACACTGCCGAGGACATCGTCTGGCTGTCCATCTGTTCGTCCGGACCGGAAAAGCAGGGACATCTGACGGCGGAAGGTGCAGCCGACGCAACCGGAAAGAATGATTTTGCCGCCACCGCGTACCTGATCGATGAGGACGGGAAAGTCGGGAAACTATTCGGCGCGAAGACAACCCCGCATATGTTTGTCATCAATCCCGAGGGCCATGTCGTTTACCAGGGTGCAATCGACAGTATTCGCTCCGCCGATTCGGAAGATATTGCCAAGGCGGACAACTACGTCGCGCAGTGTCTCGAAGCCGGAAAGTCAGGAAAACCCATTCCCGTCGGCACGACCAAGCCCTACGGATGCGGTGTGAAGTATTGAAGGGTTGATCACGCGGGATTGCCGGCCGGGATCCCCACTCCGTTTACGCCTCACTTGACTTGAAGATACGCGACACCTATTCTCCGCCCGACCTGTTCATCAGGTCAGACCGGAAATGGAAAATCCTCACGCCGACAACGAGTTTTATCAGCAGCGTCTCAAGAATCTGAGCCGGCTTCAGGAACTTGGATACGATCCGTTTGGCGGGGCTTTCGAGCGGACCGGTACGCTTCGGGAGGTTTCCGAGTCTTTCGAAGAAGACAGGACAGTGCGGATTGCGGGACGATTGGTCTCAAAACGCGAGATGGGCAAGAGCATATTCGCCCACTTGCAGGATGGAACCGGCCGCCAACAAATCTATGCGAAGAAGAACGCATTGGGCGACGATCCGTTCGCCGCGTTCAAGATTCTTGATATCGGCGATTTGATCGGGATCGAGGGGAAGCTCTTTACAACCCGGACCGGCGAGCAAACGGTTGCCATCGAGAATTGGACCATGCTCAGCAAGGCGATGCTTCCGCTTCCGGAAAAGTGGCACGGACTCCAGGATGTCGACACGCGCTACCGACAGCGATATCTGGATCTGATTGCGAATGAGGAGGTTCGGGAGACTTTCGTACTGCGTAGCCGCGTAATCCGCGAGATTCGTTCGATTCTCTGGGACCGGGGATTCATGGAAGTCGAGACGCCGATGATCCAGCAGATGGCCGGTGGCGCCGCCGCGAATCCCTTCAAAACCCGGTACGAGGCGCTGGGATCCGACATGTTCCTTCGGATTGCGCCGGAACTGTACCTCAAGCGACTGCTGGTCGGCGGGTACGACAAGGTTTTCGAGCTGAATCGAAATTTCAGAAACGAGGGGCTGAGCCGTTCTCACAATCCCGAGTTTACCATGCTGGAGATCTACGAGGCGTACGGGAACGTCGAGAGCATGATGAACCTGATTGAAGAGATGGTCACGTCCGTGGCCGAGCGGGTGATGGGAACCCTCACGGTGGGGTCGGAGGAGCAACCGATCGATCTGACGCTACCCTGGCGGCGGGTTTCCTACCACGACCTGGTCAGGGAGAAAGCGGGCAACGATTGGTTTGAGCTGGATGTGGATGCGGCAAAAACCAGGGCTACGGGACTTGGATGCCACGTCGAGCCCGGTTGGAATCTGATCGATCTTTCTCAGGAAGTATTCGAGAAGCTGATTGAAAGAACGCTTGTACAGCCGACATTCGTCACCCGTTTGCCGATGGAACTGGTTCCTCTCGCCCGGAGGTGCACCGACGACCCGACGGTCGTCGATGTGTTCGAGTTGATCATCGGCGGGTGGGAGATCGCGCCCGCGTATACGGAATTGAACGATCCCATCGACCAGCGTGCGAGATTCGAAGAGCAGGCCGGCGGCGATGCCTCGAAACTCGACGAGGACTTTCTCGGCGCCCTGGAGCACGGCATGCCGCCCGCCGGCGGGATGGGGGTCGGCATCGACAGGTTGCTCATGATTCTGACGGGACTCGAAACGATTCGGGATGTGATCCTCTTTCCCCAGTTGAAACCCAGGGACGAATGATTCAGTGCGGCTGCCCTTCTCCATTTACCTGGCGCTGAAATATCTCAAACCCAAGCGAACATTTCTCTCCGTAGTCACCGTGATATCGGTTCTGGGCGTGATCCTCGGCGTCGCGGTGATGATCATTGTGTTGTCGGTCATGACCGGATTTGACGACATGTGGCGGGAGAAAATTCTGGCGTTCAATGCCCATATTTCTGTTCAGACCTACGGAATTCTGGAGAACGAGAGGGAGATCCTGGAGGCGGTGGAGAAGGTAGACGGTGTGGTGGGCGCCGCCCCTTACATCCAGGACGCAGTCTTCTTGCAGGTCGGAGGTCAGGTGGCGCCCGCCGTCGTTCGAGGGGTTGAACCGGATCGTGAAATGGGTGTCAGCCAGGTGCCCGACCACATGATAGAGGGCGAATTCCTGATTGATTATGATCACGCCGTAATCGGACGGGACCTGGCCATGAAGTTCGGCATCCTGGTGGACGACACCATTCTTCTGTACTCCCCGCAAATGTTTCAGGAGGCCGGCGAGGATGTCGTCTATCTTCCCCAGGAAGTTGAGGTCTCCGGGATTTTCGAGCTCGGCATGTGGGACTTCGATGTCGGGTATGTGCTAACCCATCTCGATACCACCCGTGATCTTTTCCGGGTCGAGGAAGGGGTGCACGGTATCCAGGTCATGACCGAGGACCCCCTGAATATAGAGCCGGTGCAAAGGGCCATCATGGAATCGGTGGGTGAGGGGATGGTTATTCGCAGCTGGAAGGAATTGAATCGCACGCTGTTCGCGACGCTCGAAGTTGAAAAGAACATCATCTTTCTCATTGTCCTCTGCATCGCGGTGGTGGCGGCCTTCAGCATCTGCAATACGCTCATCACGGTGGTGGTTCAGAAGACCCGGGAGATCGGTTTGTTGAAAGCGGTCGGGTATGCTCCCGGACACATTCTCCGGGTCTTTCTCTGCCAGGGCTGGCTCCTGGGAATCACCGGAACCATATTCGGATTCGGTCTCGGATTGGTGGTTCTGCGGTATCGCAATGACCTCCTCAGCCTCCTGAATCGCAAGCTGGATTTCGAGCTGCTCCCGAAAGAGTATTATCACCTCGCCGAGATTCCCTCGCACACGACGGTGAATGACGTTTTGCTGATCGTGGTGAGTGTCATGGTGATCTGCACCGTGGCGGCACTGGTCCCGGCATACCGGGCGGCTCGACTGGATCCTGCAAATGCGCTGCGGTACGAATAAAGGGCTCGAAGAATCATTGTGAACGATCAGCAACAGGATTCCGGCAATGCGGTTCGCGCACGCGCGATCGCCAAGACCTACGTCCTTGGCAAGCATAGGATTCCAGTCCTGCAGGACATTTCCCTGGACGTTTCGTTCGGGGAAACGGTGTGCATTCGGGGCGCGAGCGGCGCAGGAAAGACCACCTTGCTTCATATTCTCGGAGGGTTGGAGCAACCGAACAGCGGGACGGTGGAAATCGGCGGCGCGGACGTGTACATGATGGGGGAGGGAAGGCGCTCCCATCTCCGCGGAACCCGGGTCGGGTTCGTGTTTCAGGCCTATCACCTACTGCCCGAATTGACGGTGGAAGAAAACGTCATGCTCCCGTCGATGCGGCTGAGCGGGGCGGGGCGTGCCCGGGTCGAGGCGGAGAAGCGGTGCCGGGAGTTGCTCGACCATGTGGGGTTGTCCGACCGCCTGGACCACCGGCCCCCGGAGCTTTCCGGGGGTGAACAGCAGCGCGCCGCGATTGCGAGGTCCCTGATCAATGATCCGGACATCATGTTGGCCGACGAACCGACCGGTAATCTGGACTCGCGCACCGGTGATTCCGTCCTGGATCTTCTCTTCGACCTGGTCGATGCGCGGCACAGGACCCTGGTGATGGTCACCCATAACGACCAGGTTGCCGAACGATGTACGAGGTCGATGATCCTGGCGGATGGAGTCATTCGCTGAGCCGCGCCGCCCGGGACCGTCCAGCCGGGACTCGCCGGTTTTCTTCCGCCATCCCCAAATTTCGTTTGCCACCCGCCGCCTGTCCCCGTACGCTGACGCCTGGATTTGTTGACAAGGAAAAAAATGTACCCCCGGCGCCGGCGGAACGAACCAGAGTGGAGTTTTCCCGCCGCATGGATTGTGTGCTTCCGGGGTACGGAGGGCCATCCCGTCTCCGGCCGCCGATTCCGGGTCGTCGGCATGAAAACGGCTTCAGCAACAGTCAGGTGATATGAAAATATTTTTGAATGGGAAACTGGTTCCGGAGAAGAGTGCGAAGATTTCCGTATTTGACCACGGGCTTCTCTATGGCGACGGTGTTTTTGAAGGGATTCGAGCCTACAACGGACGCGTGTTCACGCTGGATGAACACATCGACAGACTGTACGACTCGGCCACGGCGATTGCCCTGGAGATCCCGGTCACCAAGGCGCAGATGAGCAGGAATGTTGTGCGCACCTGCAAGGCCAATGGAATCAAGGACGGGTACGTCCGGCTCATCGTCACGCGGGGCGTCGGTGGACTCGGGCTGAACCCCTATCTTTGCGAGAAGCCCCAGATCATTGTCATCGCCTCCGCGATTCAGCTGTACCCACTGAAGAACTATCGCAACGGACTGAAGCTGATCACGGTGGGAACCCGGCGCAATATTCCGGAAGCGGTGAATCCCCGGATCAAGAGCCTGAACTATCTCAACAACGTTCTCGCGAAGATTGAGGCCATCAATTCGGGCGTTTTGGAAGCGATAATGCTGAACTCCGAAGGCTACGTCGCGGAAGCGACCGGTGACAACGTTTTCGCGGTTCGAGGAAAGACCATTGCCACGCCGCCGCCCTGGTGCGGGGCGCTCGAGGGAATCACCCGTAACGTCGTCATGGACCTGGCGGCGAAATCGGGGTATACTATCAAGGAAGATGTAATATCGCGTTATGATCTGTACACGGCGGACGAGGTGTTTTTGACCGGAACTGCGGCGGAAATCATCGGGGTCGTGGATTTGGATAAGAGGCAAATCGGGGACGGAAAACCCGGCCCCGTGACACGGTCTCTATCGAAGGCGTTCTCGAAGTACGCCAACGAAACGGGCACACAGATTGTCTGATCATCTCGGCGTTGTTATCCGCTCGAAAAGGAAATGAAGAATGCTTTGTGAGCGCTGCAGCGACAACGATGCCACGGTTCACCTGACGCAGGTGATTGAAGGCCAGGTGAAAAAGCTTCATCTCTGTGAGGAATGCGCGTCCGAAAGCGGGTTCGACGTGGAGGGTCCAACCTCCGTGACCGACATCCTGCTGGGACTGGGCGGATCCACCCCGCAGGAGGAGACGGCAAGCGTTGAATTCGAGCGCTCCTGCCCGAAATGCCATATGCGAAAATCCGATTTCAAGAAGACGGGCCAGTTTGGTTGCCCGGCCTGTTACGAAACTTTTGAAGACGAGTTGCAGCCATTGCTGAAGGCGATGCACCGCGGGGAGCGGCACCTGGGCAAGGTTCCGGCACGCGAAGGCCTGCGCGTCCGGGTGTCGGCGGAGCTTGCCGCGCTGAAAGACGCGCTCGGCGCCGCCGTCACCGAGGAGCATTACGAGGAGGCGGCCAAGCTGCGTGACCAGATCAGGGACTGCGAATCGAAAATCAGCCAGGAAAACTGGGAGGCGCCCTCATGAATGTAGACGAACTTGTGCGCACGCCGGCCTGGTGGATCGAGGAAGACTCGTCGGAGCCCGGCATCGTGGTCAGCAGCCGGGTCCGCCTGGCGCGAAACATCCGGGGCGCCGCCTACCCGGGGTGGGCGGGCGAAGAAGAATGTGAACGAATCTGGAAGGAACTGCTGCCGATCCTATCCGATTTGGAAGTACTCGATTCGCCCCTTCACGCCGAGATGGGGGAGTTGGAGAATATCGACAAGCAGATCCTGTTCGAGCGGCATCTCATCAGCCGCGAGCACGCCGAAAAGGGGAAAGGCAGCGGTGTCGTTGCCCGGGGGGACGAGCGCCTGGCGATCATGGTCAACGAAGAAGACCACCTGCGGCTTCAATCGATGCGGCCGGGATTGGCCCTGGACGAGGTGTGGAAAGAAATCGATGACGTGGATTCCGCGGTCGAGCAGCAGGTCCGTTTCGCGTTCGGCGTGAAGTTGGGCTACCTTACGGCCTGTCCCAGCAATGTCGGCACCGGTTTACGGGCCAGTGTGATGTTGCACCTGCCGGGGCTTGTTCTTATGAATGATATGAATCCTATCATCAAGGGAATGGGAAAAATCGGCCTCGCCGTTCGCGGGCTCTGGGGGGAAGGAACGGAGGCGACCGGGAATATGTTCCAGATTTCCAACCAGATAACGCTGGGTGAACGGGAAAAAGACATCATTCTGGAACTTGAACAAATTGTGCTGGAAGTCGTCGAACATGAGAAAAATGCCAGGATTCGGCTGCTTCAGGAACGGGAAATGCTAACCAGAGACCATGTCGGCAGGGCGTACGGAATTCTAACGAATGCGCATATTCTGACCTCGAAAGAGGCGCTGGATCAATTGTCGGGCCTGCGACTGGGCATAGATTTAAACATTTTGGATTCCCTGGATGGACGAGTGGTGGATGAGCTGCTACTGTTAACCCAGCCAGGCCACCTGCAAAAACTGGAAGGAAGGCGACTGAAACCCAAGGAGAGAGACCGGGCCAGAGCAGCGCAGGTGAGGTCACGCCTGTTGGACGCGAAAAAGCCTGCCCTTCGCAGGAGGAAGAGTCAGACGAGCCATGAATAATTTTACACCGAGAGCGCAGCAGGTTTTACAGCTTGCCAGGAAGGAAGCCGAACGCTTCAACCACGGATATGTCGGCACGGAACATGTGCTGCTGGGATTGCTGGCCCTTGGACAAGGTGTGGCGGTCAATGTCCTTCAGAAAATGGGGCTGGACCTGGAGACGGTCCGTCTCGAAGTGGAAAAGGCCGTGAACGTCGGTCCGGAAACCAAAACCGTCGGCAATGTCCCGTTCACGCCGCGCGCCAAGAAGGTGCTGGCCCTCGCCGGCAGTGAGGCCCGCGCCCTGAACCACGCCTACGTGGGGACAGAGCACATTCTTCTCGGACTCCTTCGCGAAGGGGAAGGCGTCGCGGCGCGCGTGCTCAAGAACTTGAATGTTGATCTGGAGAAAACCCGGATCGAGATCATGAAGGAACTCGACCCCAACTTCGAGCCGGGTATGGACGTTCCGGAAGGTGACGGCGAAGCCGCGCCCACCCAGCGGGATTCGAAAACGCCCGCACTCACAACCTTTGGCCGCGATCTGACCGAACTTGCGGCGAAGGGGGAGCTCGATCCCGTGATTGGACGCGCCGATGAAATCGAGCGCGTGATCCAGATTCTATGTCGCCGGACCAAGAACAATCCCGTTCTCCTGGGGGAAGCGGGGGTCGGCAAGACCGCGATCGTCGAAGGGTTGGCCCAGTCGATCTCGCAGGGTGAGGTCCCCGAATTGCTGCGCGACAAGAAAGTGGTGACGCTCGACCTCGCGTTGATGGTTGCCGGCACCAAGTACCGGGGCCAGTTCGAAGAGCGGATCAAGGCCGTGATGGACGAAATCAAGCGCGCAAAGAACGTGCTCCTTTTCATCGATGAATTGCACACCATCGTGGGCGCAGGGTCCGCGGAAGGGGCCATGGATGCGTCGAACATCATCAAGCCCGCCCTGTCCCGGGGTGAAATGCAGTGTATCGGTGCCACCACCCTGACGGAGTATCGGAAGTTTATCGAGAAAGACGCCGCTCTTGAGCGCCGGTTCCAACCCGTCATGGTGAAAGAGCCCTCCGTGGAGGAGACTTTCGAAATCCTCAAGGGCCTTCGCCACAAGTACGAAGACCATCACCATGCAAAGATTCTCGACGAAGCGCTCAAGGCTTCCGCGGAACTTTCTTCCCGGTACCTCACGGACCGGTTTTTGCCGGATAAAGCCATCGATTTGATGGACGAGGCCGGCGCGCGGTGCCGGATTGCCGCCATGACCCTGCCGTCCGAAATCAAGGAGCAGGAAAAGCGCATCGAAGAGATTAAGAAGATGAAGGAAGACGCGATCCGGGCGCAACATTTCGAGGAAGCAGCTGCCTACCGCGATGAAGAGCGCGAGGCACGCGAAAAGCTCGAAGAACGGATGGATGAATGGCGGAAAGAGCGGGATGAGAAGATCGTCAACGTGACGGAAGAGGACATCATGACGGTGGTGTCCAAGTGGACGGGCGTGCCGCTGACCAAGGTCGAAGAGCACGAAATGGCCCGCCTGCTGAAGATGGAGGAAGAACTCAACGAGATGGTCATCGGCCAGGACCCGGCGGTATCCGCGGTCGCGAAAGCGCTCCGCCGCTCCCGCGCGGATCTCAAGGACCCTCGTCGTCCCATCGGCTCCTTTATCTTCCTGGGCCCCACCGGGGTCGGAAAGACGTTGCTCACCAAGGCGCTGGCTGAGTTCATGTTCAAGGATCCCGATGCTTTGATCCAGATCGACATGTCGGAGTACATGGAAAAGTTTGCCGTTTCACGTCTGGTAGGTTCCCCGCCCGGTTATGTCGGATACGAAGAGGGCGGACAACTGACAGAGCGTGTTCGCCGCCGGCCCTACTCGCTGGTGCTTTTCGACGAGGTCGAAAAAGCGCATCCGGATGTAATGAATATCCTGCTCCAGATCCTGGAGGAAGGGAAGCTGACCGACAGCCTGGGCCGTACCGTCGATTTCCGGAATACGATTCTGATCATGACGTCGAACCTCGGTGCCGATTTTATCACCAAGGGATCGGGAATCGGGTTTTCCGATGCGGATGAGGACACGGGATACGAACGGTTGAGTTCGCTGATGATCGAAGAGTCGAAGCGCGTCTTCAAACCGGAACTCCTGAATCGGATCGATGAGATCATCGTCTTCAAGCAATTGACGAAGAACGATGTGATGAAGATCCTGAATATCGAAGTCAACAAGGTTAAAGACCGGCTGGCAGCACGAAAGATCGAATTGCACCTGGCCGATTCCGCCAAGGATTTCCTGCTGACGAAAGGTTTCGATCCCACCTACGGTGCCCGCCCGCTGCGACGGGCCGTGGAAAAGCACCTTGAAGACCCTCTCGCGGAGGAAATTCTTCGAAAAAACATTAACGAATCGGAGACAGTCGAAGTAACCGGCGGCGAGGACGGCCTCAAGTTCGGCCAGCTCGCGGGTACCAGCTGAGTTCGCCAGCCTCCTCCGGGTTTCTCTCCCGGGGTGGTTGGGTCCGATCTCTCACCACTACGGCCCGCCGCTGCGGACCACGCTCCTGCACGTATGGATGGCATACGCATGCAAGGACCCGATTCCTTGATTTCGTGCAATTCCCGTCCGCTCGCTGCGAAATAGTGTGAACAATGCGGGCTAACTTTTGAATGGCTTTTCGACGTTTTGTCCGTATCCTGCTTCGAAATCGATACTCTGACCACGATCCCGAAACCCATGGCAAAGAAACAGCAAAACACATCGATCTCCGCCGGTGATCAGGCGATCTCATTCTTCACAAACCCGGTGCTGGGATCCACTCTCACGGTACTGTCCTGGCTTTCATTTCTGATTCTTTGCATGCTTCTGTCCATGGTCGGCCAGGCAGCCGCCGCAACCCCTTATGCGGCGCAGAACCGGCGGGCGTTCGGGATCTTTCTCCTGGTATCCATGGTGCTCTCGGTCCTGGCGGTACTCAGCAAATTGGCGCGTCGCCGAATCGATGAAAGTCCGTTGCCCTACGTTTCGTTCGGCATGCTGGGACTGACGGTGCTTCTCGCCATCGCTTTTCTTGCCCGGCTTCTCGAAGTCTGACCATCCGGTTTCCGGATCTCTTTTCGTATTGCTTTCCGATTTGTAGCTGCTAGGTTACGAGCAATTTCAGCGGCAAAGGAGGATCGGTCGTGTTTTCAAAACTTGGGATTCGGCGTTGTGCCGTATTGGGCGTCGTGGTCTGCTTACTTTCCGGCCTGGGAGCGTTCGGGCAGGACGCCCAACCAACACTTTTTGACAGGGCCCCGTGGACTTTTGCCTTCGGGCTGGGCTACATCAAATTCGAAGGGGACGAAGAGGTCGAAGACGGGCCCGGTATAAGCCTGCGCGGAGGATACGATTTCAATGAATGGTGGGGAGTTGAAGGAAAACTCCTCTTCGCGCCGAGCCTGGACCCGCGCACATTCAACGACGACCGGTTTGCGCTTACCGATGAAATCTGGGCCATGAGCCTGGGCACCGACCTCCTGCTGCATCTTCGGAACACCGACAACCTCAGATGGGACCCTTTTCTCGCCGTGGGCGTAGGATTCTTGTTTTTTGAGGAGGATCTGGG
>Ga0315336_1001648_pt1 | contig 40751 bp, 32 predicted proteins | sample ASW5metaG_FD_204512 | JGI IMG/M metagenome (GOLD analysis project Ga0315336, IMG submission 204512) | Ammonia-oxidizing marine archaeal communities from Monterey Bay, California, United States - ASW #5 | ecosystem: Environmental > Aquatic > Marine > Intertidal zone | place: USA: California... | reverse complement strand
CCTCGTTGCCAGCGATCAAATACCTCGGCCAGCTCCGCTGCCGTGTAGCCTCGCCGCCTCTTCTTCTGTTTCCTCTGCATCCACTTCTCCTTTCGGTGAAGTGTTGCATCGATCCATTGAGACCACCCTACTTCTCGCGTGTTCGTTTGACTACCGGCACAGGCTTGACCGGTTCGAAAAGCCCGAATGTAAACACGTCCGTCTGCGAAATCATCGTTACGTACTGCCGGCCATCCACCATGTAGGTAATCGGTGACGAAAAAATCTGCTGGCCGAGGCTGAAGTGCCAAAGATGCTCGCCGGTCTTCGCTTCCAGGGCCACCAAATGGTGGTCATCATCCCCGAAGAAAACGATCCCTCCCTCGGTCGACAGCGTGCCTGCCCACATAATGGTGGGGCCCGTCATCGGATATTCCCAAACCCGCTCGCCGGAGGTGGGATTCAACGCCCGCAGATAGAACTGATTGGAATGCCGCGGGGGCTTTTCGCCGCCCGTTCCGGCAAAGCTCACCATCGGTATCGGCTCCCGCGCGGAGCTCGTGTAAACGTCACAACCTTCGAGCGCGATGATGTAGAGCAGCCCGGTGTTTGGGTTGAACGACGGTGACATGTAGTTCGCCGCGCCGCGTATTGTGGGGCAAGCTTCGACCCCGCCCGGCTGCGGATACTGTCCCTCGACAAGGATCGGACGGCCATTCTCATCAACGCCGGTTGCCCACGTGAGTTGATCGACGAAGGCGTTCGCATGAAGAAATTCGCCGGTTACCCGATCCAGAACGTAGTAGAAGCCGTTGCGGTTGGCCTGGGTGACAAGCTTGCGGGTCTTCCCCTTGTAGGGCAGATCAAGTAGAACGGGGAACTCCTGTGCATCCCAGTCCCAAACGTCGTGCGGCGTGAACTGGAAATACCACTTCAGCTTTCCAGTGTCGCCGTCGAGCGCAATGAGTGAGTCTGTGTAGAGATTGTCGCCGGGCCGGTCACCGCCGTAGAAATCGGGCCACGGGTTACCGGTTCCCCAGTAGAGAATGTTCAGCTCGGGGTCGTAGCTGCCTGACATCCAGGTGCCGGCACCGCCCCAATCAAGCGTCTTTGGTCCCCAGGTGTCCGCTCCAAACTCACCTTTGGCGGGAACGGTCCAGAAGCGCCAAAGCTCTTCGCCGGTCTCGGCGGAGTGGGCTGTCAGGTACCCCCGGATTCCGGAATCCCCTCCACTCACGCCGACAACAATGCGGTCCTTGTAAGCGAAGGGGGCGACGGTGCAGTGATAGCCTTGCTCCGGATCGGCGTACTGGTGATTCCAGATCAGCGCGCCTGTCTTGCGATGCAGCGCGACGAGATAGCAGTCGCCGGTGACGAAGAAGACCTTGTCGCCCAGCAGCCCGACGCCGCGGTTGGCGCGGGCTCCACCTTCGACATTCTCCTGCCGGTAATTCCAAATCTTGCGTCCATTGACGGCGTCGAGCGCGTGGACTTCGTTGCTGTTTCCGACATACATAATGCCGTCGTAGACAAGAGGAATCGAGCTGAGCCTCCGGCCGACCTCGATGTGGTACACCCACTTCGGCACGAGGGACGAAACATTCTCGGTGTTGACCTGGGTCAGCGAACTGTGTCTTTGCGCGGCGTAGTCCCCGGCATAAGTGAGCCAGTCTTCATCCGGCCCTTCGAGGAGGTTTTCATAGGTGACCTGCGCGCCGGCCGGCAACGCCACAAGTCCGAGCGCAACGATCAGGAAGGTGAGGACGCCCCGTCGTATCGGGCTGGTCTTGCGGTTCACGTTAGTTGCTCTGTGTCTCGGTGTCATCGTCGGATGTGGGAACGCGGGTGGCCTGGCGGCTGACGAACGCCAGGATGTTCTGAAGTTCGTCTTCAGAAAAGCGCTTGGTGAGGTCGGGCATCCAAGTATCCTTTAGGAAAACAATCTCCTTCAGGCCGCTCGTCGGGAGGAGATGCAAATTGCCGGCCCGGTCCACAAGCTGGATCGAATAATTCGTGTAGTTCTTTGCAACACCCTCGATTGTTGCGCCCGCATTCGTGACGAGGCGAACCGGGTCGAAGCCCGGTGTGATGCGCTTGTTCGGCTCGAGAACACCCTCGCGCAGTTGAATCACGTAATTCTGGAGACCCGCGTTGCTCAAGTCGGGCCCAAGTGCTCCACCTTTGCCACGAATCATGTGGCACTTCGAGCAGCCCGCCTTGCCGAAGTAGAGAGCTTTTCCGGATTCGGTGTCACCGGGCACGTCGACCTCATAAGCGGGTCGGCTGAGGCTGCTGACGTAGGCCGTCATCTGCCAAAGCTGCTCGTCTGGCATGCTTCCAAACGGCGGCATGTCACCGCCCGGCACGCCGTTCTTGATGGCGGTGTAGATCTGGGTAGGTCTCTTGTTCTGCGCGGCTGGGCCGATTACCAGGTTCGGACCGCGCCCTCCCTCTCCCCCCGGACCGTGGCAGCCCGCACATGCAAGCGCATAGAGTTGAGCGCCGGCGGCGACGTGCTCTTTCTTGCCGATATAAACGTCCTCATTCGGATCGCGAACCGCCTCCATGAGGGCGGGGTTTTGGGCGGCCAAAGGAACAGCGAGGAGGAGCATGAAAACCAGACGTCGCATAACGTGTTAGAGGCTACAAGGGTATCAGAAACGTGGCCTCAAAGCCGCCGGACAGTAGCCCCAACGTCCCCGACCTGGACTCTCGACGGATCCGGCGCCGCCGAAGGGAAGCACCCGCCAGGGCCCCGCTTGACTTATGGGTCCGATTCGTTCTCTACTTGTATCCAGAAACATCTTTGGAGCAGTTTGTTTTTCTCAGTTCCCGCACGACCAGCTCACCTTGGTTGATCCGCCAAGTCGCCAACTACTTCGCCCCACTCGTGGGAGAGAGTTCCAAGGCATCGAGCCGGGCCGAGCGTCCCGCTCTAGAGCCGAAGAGACGACGTAGTTGCCGCGGGTGGTTCACCCAGTTTTTGGGGGCCCGGATGGGACTCGTCGGTCAGACTGCGGGATACGGAGAATCGGGGCGGCTTGTTGAAAGCCGTCACGACAACAGAAACAACGAAGAGCCGGAAAGCGCGGCCAAACTGCTAGGTCGCCACGGCATTACCTTGACGGTGCTGGGCGCTTCGCTCGCGGGTACGTTTCTTGCATGGCTTGCGGCGCGGGTCGCTGTGGACCCCGTCGGCTTCGAAGTTGGCCGTCTCACGCTCGGCGCATCCATTCCACCCGTTTCCTATCCGACCTTTGTGTTGCTGGGAGGACGTTGCATCTCGGGCATGCTGGCCTTGATCACCTTCATCGGGGACCGCCGGCGCAGGGATCTCGAGCTCAAGGTCTCCAGCATGGCCCGCCATCTCGATAGCCAGAGCGCTCTCTCACCTCGTCCCGAGATCGATGACATATCCGACCGCTATGCCCTAGCCGTCCAGGCTGCGCAAGACGGACTGTGGGACTGGAATCTTCGGACGGATCGCGTTGACTACTCGCCTCGCTGGAAGGCCCTCATCGGCTTTTAAGAGAACGACCTGACCGACCGCCCAATGGAGTGGTTGGATCGGGTTCACCCCGAAGACCGCGAGAGCCTGCGGGCCGATCTCGACAAACACCTCGGCGGCACCAGTGCCTACTTCGAATCGGAATACCGGTTGCTCCACCGCGACGGCGGCTACCGCCTGATGCTCAGCCGCGGCGTCGCGATCCGAGACGAGTCAGGCCGCGCGACGCGCGTTGCCGGATCGCAGACCGACGTAACGGATCAACGCAGAGTGGAGGAGCGGCTGGTGCACGCCGCCATGCACGACGCACTTACCGGGCTGCCGAATCGCAAGCTCTTCATGGACAAGCTCACGCTGGTCGGGAAGCTGGCCGCGCAACGGGAAGGGTATCGCTTCGCGCTCCTGTTTCTGGACGTGGATCGCTTCAAGCTGATCAACGACAGCCTGGGCCCCGCCGCGGGCGATGAACTGCTCGTCGAAGTGAGCCGCCGTTTGCGCCGATCCGTTCGGCCGGGCGACACGATGGCGCGGCTCGGAGGCGACGAGTTCGCTGTCCTGCTCGACGACATTCGCGAAGAGACCGAAGCGACTCAGATAGCCGGCGCCATCCAAAGCGAGATGGTGGCTCCATTCGAGCTGAGTGGCCGCCAGGTTTTCACCGGGGTCAGTATCGGCATCACGTTCAACTCGAACCTCGATCAGCCGGCTGAAGATCTTGTGCGGAACGCCGACACCGCCATGTCGAGGGCGAAAGAGAACGGCCAGGCGGGATACAAAGTGTTCGATCAAGGCATGCATAAGCGCGCCGTCGAACGACTGCGGGTCGAGGCAGAGCTCAGGCATGCGCTGGACCGGAACGAGTTCTTGATCTACTACCAGCCCGTGATGGATATGGCATCGGGCAAGATCACCGGCTGTGAGGCGCTGTTGCGCTGGGAGCACCCGGAGCGCGGCCTGGTCCTTCCCAAGGAGTTCATTCCGGTCGCCGAGGAGACCGGGCTGATCGTGCCCGTGAGTGAATGGCTGCTCGATAGGGTTTGTCACGAAATGGCAAGTTTCGAGGATGCGGGGTTGCCGCTGTTGCAGGTGTCGGTCAACGTGTCGCCGAGGCAGTTCTTTCACCATGACGTGCTTGAAGTCGTCAACGGCGCTCTTGAAAGCTCGGGGCTTGATCCGACGCGGCTGCAACTCGAGATCACCGAGAGTGCGTTGGTCGCTAACGTGGACCACACGGTCCGTCCGCTAGTCGAGCTGTTCGCGCTCGACGATTTTTGGACCGGTTATTCATCGCTGGTTTACCTCAGGCAGTTCCCGATCAGCGTGCTCAAGCTCAGCGATTCGTTTACGCGCCACATCACGAGCAACCCGGGCGCTGCTGGGCCAGCCCAAGGCGTTTTGGGTGACTGCATAAGCCGGGCCCGCGGGAAGTTGTCCGCTATAATCGCCACAAGCATTGGGCGATGAAACGGCGTAGCTTCAGCGGGCATAAAGGGTGGTTTTCGCTGCTCTTCGCGCTGTTGTGCACTCCGGTCTGCGTTGTTCTTACGGGGGCCGATCCCCAGCCTGTCGAGATCGCACGGGTACCTTCTTACTGCGAGGGTATTGTCTTCGACCACGACGGCTACGCCTACATCTCTCACGGCCGCTACATCACCCAGGTTTCCCTCGAAGGGGACTCGAGCGTGTTGTCGTCGATTTGGGCCGAGACAGGCGCGCCGAACGGCCACAAGGTGCTGGCGGACGGCACGCACCTCGTCTGCGATGCAAGCCGGCACGCGGTGCTGCACCTCGACAAGAATGGCAAGCTGATCGGCGAGGCGTCGAACGAGTGCGAAGGCAAACCGTTGCGCGGCCCCAACGACCTGACGCTCGACCCCAAGGGCGGCTTCTACTTCACCGATCCAGATGGATCGCGCGAGGAGCCGATCGGGACGATCCACTATGTCGATCCCGAAGGCGTGACGCATCTTGTCGCCGAGGGCTTCTACTATCCGAACGGCATCGTGCTGCGGCCGGACGGCAAGACCTTGCTCGTCGGCGAGAGTAAGCGGAACCGGATTCTCGCGTTTCCCGTGACAGCGCCGGGCAAGGTCGGGTCGATGAGAGTGTTTGCGGACTTGCCCACTAAGAGCGGCGAGCAGATCGACAATCAACCGGACGGCATGACGCTCGACGCACAGGGCAATCTTTACGTGGCTCACTACGGAATGCGCCAGGTCCAAGTGCTTGACCCCAACGGCAAGCTGATCCGGCGGCTGCCCGGGGGCAACCTGACCACGAGCAACGTCGCATTCGCGGGCCCTGGGATGAATCGGCTATTCATCACGGGTGCCTTGGGCGAGGCGGCGAGTACGCAAGGTGCGCTGTTCCGGCTGAACCTGCCGGGCGTCGAGGGACTGAGGATTCTCCCGCCCAAAGCGGCAGCGTCTCGGTAGGGGTGCGCCGTTTCACTCGCGGCTTGAATCTATGACCACCGAACAATCGTTGGCGATCGTGGCCCTAGGGGGTGTCTTGGCGGCGGTTTGGCTGGCCGCGAAGGCGAACCGGGCGCTGGAGCGGCTCAACGTTCGTCTCGATGAACAGGGCCGCCACGGTGAGCACCTCTCGCAGCAGCTTCGCGAGCAAGCGCGGGACACCGACGAAGTCGTACGCCGGCTCGACCACGACTTGCGCGAACAACAGACGGAGGCTCGTGAGACGCTGCTCGAGCAACTCTCGGCCGCCAAACAGCACCAGCAAGACGCGCTCCATCGCCTGGAGCAGAGCCTCATCCAGAGCTTCGCGGGTTTGCGCGCGAGCCTCGATCTCAGGCACAGCACGGCGATGGGTTCGCAGCAGGAAGCCCTGGAGCGCGCCATCAGTGGTGTTCATCAGCGACTCGGCGAGACGCTGACGCGCACGACGAGCGAGCTCAGCCAGCGCATGGACGTGCTGACGACCGCCACCGACCGCAAGCTGCTTGAGATCAGCGGGCAGGTCGAGCGGCGACTCTCCGAGGGTTTCGACAAGACCACCGCGACCTTCACCGACATCGTGCAGCGGCTCGCGGTGATCGACGAGGCGCAGAAGAAGATCACCGAGCTGTCGACCAACGTCGTGGAACTCCAGGATGTATTGGCGAACCGCTCGGCGCGCGGGGCGTTCGGAGAAGTGCAGCTCGAAGGCCTCGTCAAGGACCTGCTGCCGCAGTCGGCCTACCGGATGCAGCATACGCTGGCGAACTCGAACCGTGTGGACTGCGTTCTCTTCCTGCCTCCGCCGACGGGTCATGTGCCGATCGACTCCAAGTTCCCGCTGGAGAACTATCGCCGCAAGCTCGACACCGACCTTTCGCCCGAGGAGCGGAAGTTCGCCGAGGCGGCCTTTGCACGCGATGTACGAACCCACATTCAGTCGATCGCGGACAAGTACATTGCGCCGCCGGAGACATCGGACGGCGCCGTGATGTTCATCCCGGCCGAAGCAGTGTTCGCGGAAATCCATTCGAGCCATCCCGACTTGGTCGAGGAAGCCTACCGGATGCGGGTTTGGATGTGCTCGCCGACCACATTGATGGCGATCCTCACGACGGCCCGCGCGGTGCTGAAGGACGAGGCGACTCGCAAGCAGGTGGATATCATTCAAGAGCATCTCGGCAAGCTCTCCGCCGACTTCTCGCGCTTCCAACTCCGCATGGACCAGCTTCGGACGCACATCCGGCAGGCGAACGACGATGTCGACAAAGTGCATACCTCAGCCCGGAAGATCACGAGCCGCTTCGGCAAGATTGAGCGGCTTGAGTTGGACAACGACGACGCCGACCAAATGACCTTACTCGACGAGCCCACCGAGGAAGAAGCCGAAGCGCAAGGGGCGTAGCCGGTTAGGCGCACCCTGCGGATGTCAGAGATTGGCGGGTTATGTCAGAGGAATGGCGTTTCTCGCAAAGGCGCTCAGTACCGCGAAGCTCGCTAAGAGTTGATCGCTGTGAGGGCTGCCGGTAGGTGGGGAAGTCGTAGTTGCTTGTGGGGTTTGGTCAGCGCAGCCTTACGGCTGCGGATCTGAGTGTCTGTGGTGGGGCTGTTCGTTCCTGATGGCGCGGACCGATGTCCAGAAATGATTTCTCATCTAGCATTCGATTGTTAGATCGTCTATAATCCCGGCCGGCGCAAAGGTGAGAGCGAGGGCCCTTAGGCCGCTCGAAGCAGGCCCAACGGATTGCCAGTGACATCGGCGGTGTTCCCGCCAGGTATCTGCGAGGCGGTAAAATTTGATCGTCGTGATCGGTTTCACGATCAGCCACTACAGGGTCACTGTCTCGTCCAGCGCAACTTAAGGAAGGACCGTATCGACTATTGAGCGAACACCCGGACATACCCACGCTGAACCTGTCGGGCACGCCGGCCCAGATCGGAGAGGCCCACGGCGAAGCGGCTCGAGAGAAGATCAAGGATCACACCGACCGCTTCCTCGAGTTGCTCTTAAGCCGAGCGGTCACCGTGCCGGACGAGGAGTCACTTTGGTCGAAGTGGTCGCCGCAGGTGTCCGCGAACGAACGCTTCGCTCCGGATCTGGTCGAGGAGATGCGCGGCATTGCTCGCGGTTCGGGTGTCTCATTCGAGAGGATCTTTCTCCTCAATAGCCTGCTCGACCTGGTGAGCTTCTATTACGCGGACATGGCGGAGAACTTCGGCTGCACGAGCTTCGCAGTGTCCCGCGCGGCGGGCAGCGCGCACTTCCTCATCGCCGACCAAGACGGCAACGTTGTCAGCATCGAGACCACGGCTAAGCGGTACGAGGTCTTCTACCCCGAGGACAACGTCTACGGCCATACGAATCACTATCTCGGGCACAGCCTGAAGGGAACCGAGTACATCCGGAGAGACTCCATAGGCAGCTCGCTCGCGCGCTACACGGCATTGCGGCGCTACCTGCGCGAGTCGGGTAACGAGCTGGACCTGGAGAGGCTGAAGGAGCTGACCCGCAACCACACCTCGTTCCCGCAGTCGATTTGCACACACGGGCGAGACACCGATCCGCAAGAAACGCCGTACCAGGTCGCTGTCCGCGATGGTTCACGAGCTGGACAAGCGCACCATACACATCACAAACGGGTGTGCATGTGAGAGCAGTTACCATCCGGTGAGCCTCTGACGTGTTTCGCAAGAAAGGTAGCGCACACCCTTGTTTTGTGGCCCCGATGACCTGAAGGCAAGGAGGCCACGTTGGGCTGCAAGATAGAGAGAGGCCCGTGTCATGCAACCCCCGATCACGTCAGACCTCCCAAGCAAGAAATCTTTGTTCAACGGATAGGTTGTTCGCGGCAGCTATTACGGCGGCACGGTTCGCACAGGGCTAGGGTGCACCATGATTGCCTAGATCTCGCATTGTGAGGTCGTCGAGAAGGTCCTCGAGGATGTGCTAGCGACCCGAAGGGCATCGATTCAGCGCACGAGCTGAAGTGGAGTAGATGCCAATGAAGACCGAACCCAACATCGTTTGGGACTCCCCACACCTAGACAATACACCCAGCCAATTGGTTGAAAGCCACCGGCGAGTGTGTGGCGGAGTCCAGCCTGATTCTCCGGAACAACAATGCTGACGAGCCTCTTGAATCCGCGGTCCCGCAATATTCGGACTCGGACATCCAGCCCGGCCGTGGCGAGACTCAATCCACGGAAAGCTGGACCCACATATAGTTCGTAGCTGTATGCGGAGCCCGGGCTGGGCACGGCTTGGACTCCCAAGAAGTCGATTCTCACCGGCCCTGTTGCTAGCCAACTCGAATAGGCTGGCCTTCCTTTGACGTAGCCCAGCATGCAAACGTGACCAGCTGCGAGACGGCGCGTGGCTTCGCGCTCGTCACATCGTTGGACTAGCCCCAACAAGTCCTCGAGGTTGCTCGGGGATAGTAACTCGAATCGGGCGCTAGCGGGTGCTGCCTCACTCTGCTGGTAGGTAGCGAGGTCGAGCTCGAAAAGCATGGCTCGCCGATACCCAAGTTCGCCGAGCGTCCGAAACCAAAGGGGCTTCACACCCTCCTGACGCAAGACCTCACGGCCCCGCTCAACAACGGCTCGCAAAGTCCAGGGGGTATCAAGAACCGGCACCACTGAAGATTCTACCGCCTGAACCATCTGGTTTGGACAAACTGGGGTACCGAGGGGAGGTCTTCTCGTGTGCAACAAGTTAGACCTCCGCCCTTCTGACGAGAGCTGCAATTCGATCCTAGCTCGCACAAAGAGGTCGGTGTCCGCGATAGGACTAACCCATCCGGAAAAAGCTAGATGGCTCTCATCGACGGATAGATGGCGTGATACCGGATCGCACCAGCAACTGTCGGAGTGCAAGCAGCAGGGCTAGGAATCAGGCCATGACGAGAACGAACGACTGGCCGCCGTTGCGGGTTCTGGACGATCACATTTACTTTTTGAAGACCTGGGTGTCACTCGGCGGCGGCTCGATAGTTTGGGATTAGCCCATCCGTGCCCTCTTCCCAGGCGTCGATGGGATTGTCGAGTTGCCACTCGCCCTTCGGGTCGGCGATCGCAGTGCGCTTAGACGCCCCCGCTTTGGCCTTGATCAGTACTTCCGTCAGTCGCCGTGCCACGATCTCTTCCTGGCCGGGGTCCATCATCCAAGTCACGATCGTGACGCCCATGGGCGTCCGCAGCGGAACAACGCTTGGCTCACCCTCCTGCAATTCCTTGAAGCAATCGTCCCAGCTATAGCGCCACTCCTTCTCCGGCCAGCGGACCCATAGGCGCGGCACGTGGTTGGTGACCCACGCGGGCACATAGCCTGTCTCGACATCCGGGATCTTCAACAGCTGTTCCTTGACGTGATCGACTTGATCTTTCCAACGCTTCCATTCCGCTTGGTGGTCTAGGTTGACGTAGCGCTCGACCGCCGCCAAAGTCCCGATCAGCGTCTCTTTCGAGATTTTCAAATCGCGGCCGATACCGCTGTAGGGGCTCTGGAATCGATGGGCCTTCTCGATCAAGTCCTTCCTGCCGACGAGCAGCCCGGCATTTTGCGGTCCCCGCAATCCCTTGCCACCGCTGAAGGCGACCAGATCGGCGCCCAGCTGTGTGTATTTCCAAAGATTGTCGTTGGGCGGCAGCTCGGCCGCGGCGTCAATCAGCAGCGGGATACGGGTTTTCTTGCCGATTTCGATGCACTCTTCGAGCGACACCTTGCCTCCGGGCGCATCGAGCTGGTCACGGTATTGGCCAAAATGCTTGTCGGCGACGAGGTAGTAGAGCATGGCTGTCTTGCCGGTGATGGCGCGCTCCATCTCGTCTTTGAATTCGACGGGGACAATCCGGGCACCGGCGGCTTCGCACTGCCGCGTCCAGCCGGTTTGATGCAGGTTCTGGCAGACAACCTCGTTCTTCATGCCGTCGGTGAAGGGTAGGCTATTTCGCTTGTCCTCGTCATCGCCGGCGATGGCGGTACAGGTCGCGACGAAAATCGCGCCGGCCGCTCCGGTGGTGACCATCGCTGCTTCATTCTTCGTGAGCTGGGCGATACGCTCGCCGACAGCACGGGACAGATCGCGAATTGGAACGTAGTGCCGGCCGGCGTCGAGCATCGCTTCAACAACCTCGGACGGCATGAGCGCCCCCCCCAAGTGTGTGTAGGTGCCGGCGGCGTTGATAATGGGCCGCAGGCCCAATTCTCTGTAAACCTGACTCGATTCGGCATCCGAGCGGGCAGCCAGCGCCGGCGCAATCGTTCGCACGCCGGGAAGTGCCCCGAGTAAGCCCAGTAGGCCTCCGCCCTGAAGAAAACGTCTTCGATTCGCTGTAGGGTATCGAGTCATGTCCTTTTCCTCTAATTCGGCAACCCGTTCAAATCTTCCCGTTCGCGGACTGAGTCAGCCGCGTCGCGGACCTTCGGCGGGCTATCTTCACTAGAATTATCAGTTCGAGCCCGGATTCATGCACCCCCACTTTGGGCGATCTGATGCTGGGTGTCAACGAGCGAATGGAAGAACGCAACCACGCTCGTGCCCAGTCCCCTATACCTGAACTTCCCCAGGGACGTTCTTTCGCAGGTCATGTCTGACACGGCCCCGAGACCCGATAGACGGGAGCGACACCCTCACAGAACGGAACAGAGTAGGCTATTGCTATGCCGAAGTCCATCCCAACATTTGCCGCATTGGCTGTGGCGCTTCTGTCCGCTCAGTGGATGGAGGCGCAGGTGCCTTCCTATGGAGGTCCCGGGTTGCGGCCAAACCCCCGGGTCGAGCGCGCGTTCCGGGAGGTAACGGAACTCACGACCGGATTGCGCGAAGATGATCATCCTTCGGTTTCTTCGAACGGCGACACGGCGTGGATCGTGTGGGTTGCGTACTCGTAAACCGATCACAATAGTCTGATCTTCGCGCGCTCTGTTGTGAGCGGTGCAACGAAGTGGTCGGCTCCGGAACAGGTGACAACCGAGGGCGGAGACTACTACAAGCCGACCATCGCTGTCGACGCGCGTTCGCGGGTTTGGGTCGTCTGGCCGGCGCAGGTCGACGGCAACTGGGATCTCTACGGGAGGGTGCGGGAGCCGGAGGGAGAGTGGTCCGCGATGCAACGCCTGACGGACCATCCCGGACCGGATCAGATTCCGCGTCTCGCGGCGTCGCAAGATCGGGTGATGCTGGTCTGGCAGGGCGTGCGAGACGAGGGTCTCGACATCCTTTACAGGCTCTTCGACGAAGGGCGTTGGGGCAGTGAGGGGGCCATCAGCTCGAACGCAGCAAACGATTGGGAGCCGGTGGTTGCCGCCACGTCGGATGGTGTTTTCCATGTTGCGTGGGACCGCTACCACGGCGACTACGACGTCATGCTGCGCAGCCTCGGGAAGAATGGCTGGGGGGCGGAGATGGCCGTGGCGTCGTCGCGGAGGCTTGAGAATCGTCCGAGTCTGAGTGTCGATCCACAGGACCGAGTTTGGATTTCGTGGGAAACTGGCCCGGAGGATTGGGCAAGCGACTCCGCGACGCTAGGTCTGCGCTCCGAGGGCCGGAAGATCGGCATCGCATGCCTTGTCAACGGTAGGTTGTACCATCCGACGGAAGCGCTTCGGCAACTTGACGCTCTGGCAGGCTGGGAGACGATGGAGGCGCCCGAAGTTACTGTGGGCCGTGACGGGCAGATGCGGCTTTTCTTCCGCCACCATGTTCGGCCGCCTTGGCTTTCGATCGCAACGACAACCTGGGAGGGGGATCAGTGGTCGCCGGTCGAGACCATCTTCAATACCGAGGGGCGGATCGATCAGCGTCTGGCTGTCGCGCGCCTCGGCGACGAGACCGTGCTCGTCTATCCGATGGGTTCGCTGCACAGCCTGTTGTACGCCAAACACTTCCCATCGGGGCCGGCCGGCCGTCAGCGGCGCGGGCCGAACGCCTTCACTCGAACAAGCGTCTGGGCATCGGCCGAAGAGCCCGGTAGAGGCCACAGCCCGACATACGCTCGGAGACTTGCAGCTCTATTGGGGCGATCTGCACCGGCACACCGACATCTCGCTCGGTGGCGGCCAGCAGCAATATCTCGATGGCTCACTCACCGATAACTATCGCTACGCACTCGACACGGCGGATCTCGATTTTCTCGGCACCACCGATAACACCCGCTATCTAACTCGGCCGTACAACGTCTGGCGCTCGCAGCAAGCGGCGGAACTATTCACGCACCCAGGTGTGTTAGCCGGCATGCACACCTACGAGCGAAGCCAGCAATCGCCTTGGGGCCATCGCACGATCCTCAACATGGCTCGCAACTACATTCCCGTACCGGCTTCGTATGCGCTGGGGGATCTCGGCGTTAGCCCATGGGGACTTTGGGAGGCATTGCGAGGCAAGCGGGCTATTACGATCCCCCATCACATCGCGTTCATTGACAAGCAAGTCAGTTGGGAATACCACGACCCGGAGTTCGAGCGACTGGTGGAGATCTTTCAGGGCTTTCGCGGCAGCTACGAGTACGTCGACGCGCCGGATGAAGTCTCAGGGCCGCAATACTTGAAGTACTCGGAGCACCGCGGGTTCCGCCGCAAGCCCTACGAACGTGACAGCACGAGTTTCGTGTGGGACGCTCTGGCGCGCAAACGCAAGCTCGGTTTCATCGCCAGCTCCGATCACCTGGCCACCCACAACGCGTTTGCGGGCGTCTATGCCAAAGGACTCGACCGAGAATCACTGTTCGAGGCCCTTTACAATCGCCGCACCTATGCCGCCACGGACAAGATTATCGTCGAGTTTTCGATGAACGGGCAATACATGGGCGAAGAGGCCGTGACGAGAGGGAAGCCTGCGTTCAAAGTGTTCGTACGTGGGACGGCGCGGCTCAAGCAGATTGACATCATCAAGGAAGGCAAGTTCGTCTTCACGACCGACCCTAAATCGTCCGCGGCCGACTTCACCTATCGAGATGAAGAGTTCGACGGGACGGAAAGCTACTACTATCTGCGCGTGATCCAGGCAAACGGCCATATGGCCTGGGCGAGCCCGATCTGGGTTCGGGAGTAGCGAGGCGGGGGCGTACTTTCGAGCAAGAAAAAGAGGGGCCCCGCGAAGGGCCCCTCTAAATTCCTATGGCGAACCCGTGGGAGGGTTGCGCGTTACGAGTTGGAAGCGAGCAGAAGCTGGCGGAGCTTCTTTGCCCGTTCGGGATCGCGGAGGGCCTGAAGGGCCTTGGCCTCGATCTGCCGGATGCGCTCGCGGGTGACTTCGAACTCACGTCCGATTTCCTGGAGTGTGTGCTCACGGTCATAGCCGATGCCGAAGCGCAGCCGCAGAACCTTCTCTTCGCTCGGTGAAAGCGTGCCGAGGATGTCAGCCGTCTTCTTCTTGACGTCGGACGCCAGCAGCGTATCCACCGGCGACGAACTGGCCGGATCTTCGATCAGGTCTTCGAGTGACGATTCACCGGTGCGGCCGACCGGGGTCTTGAGCGACACCGGCGTCCGCGAGATGGATCGCAATTCTTCGACCTTGACCTCGTCGGTATCCATCCGCCGCGCGATCTCGCGATTCGTCGGCGGGCGGTTCAGTTCCTTCTCGAGACCGCGCAGGGCCCGCAGAAACTTGTTGAGTTGCTCGTGCATGTGCACGGGCACGCGAACCGTTCGTGACTGGTCGGCGAGAGCGCGGGTCACGGCCTGACGAATCCACCAAGTGGCATAGGTTGAAAACTTGAAGCCGCGCCGATAGTCGAACTTTTCGGCGGCGCGCATCAAGCCCATGTTGCCCTCTTGGATGAGGTCGAGCAGGTGCAGTCCGCGGTTGACGTATTTCTTCGCAACCGAGACGACCAAGCGCAGGTTGGCTTCGACTAACGCGGCGCGGGCGCCGTCGGCTTCGTCGCGGCCGGCGTGCATCCGGGCGAGGATGTACCGTACTTCTTTGCGGCTCAGGACGGTTGTGACCTCAATCGGGTCACTCGACTTGCGGGTAGCCGGTTTGGCCTTAGCTCCCTTGGCCGCCTGGCGGGTGCGCGCCCGCTTGGCCCGCGTGGCCTCTTTGAGGAGATCGGGAATCGCCTCCTCGAATTCCTCTGACCACGCTTTCCAGATGTCGAACTTAATCACGCTGCGAACGATCGCACGCGAGAGCTCAACCTTTTTCCGGGCGATGCGGTAGGTCCAACGCAGCCGGATGGCCTTGCGAGCTTTGACGCGCGATTCGGCCTTGTGAGTGATCTTCTGCAACCCGTCGACGAGGCGCACAATCGTGCCGAGCTGACGCTTCAGCTTCGCAACGGTGCGGGCGCGGGCGGCCGGGTCGTTGCCCGAACCTTCGACTTCGACCAGATAGCGCAGGTCGGCATCATTCGACTTGATCGAATTGCGCAGGTTTACGAACCGCGACCACAGCCACGGCGTCCTGGCTAAAGCTTTGATTACACGATGGTTGCCGCGCTCTACGCGTTTCGCGAGGCGTACCTCGCCATCTTTGGTCAGTAGGGATACGGCACCCATTTCAGACAGGTACAGGCGTACGCTGTCCTCAGCGGGGGAAGCTTCCAGCTCCTCGGCAAACTCTTCGGCCTCTCGGTTATTACGATCTTCCAAGTCAAGATCATCAAGGGAAGTCGTTTTTCGCGTGGCCGGTGCCGCCGTTCCACCTGACCCCGGCAAATTGTTTTGTTTCAGTCCGATAGGGGTCATTCTTCGTTCTCCGACAGTGCTTCTCACCTTATTAGATGCTCCTCAAGTGCAAAACGTTGCCGCCGGCCTGCATGTTTACCTGCGCGGCGGCCGACAGACGTCCCTAGGTTTTCATTCGGGCGTACTGTTTCATACATTGCCGGCCAAGAGACGTAGCTATCGCAGACTCCTTATCGAACAGTGGAGCCTGCTTTCTGCGCATCCGCCGACGTCCCAAGGCTGAGATGGCGGGATGGCGGGAGGATACGGTTGATTTCAAGATGCCTTGGAGCCGACCCGTCTGAAAACAGAACGTGATGGGGTCAAACCACTATACACCACCCGGCTCGTTTTCGATAGTGCTTTTTTCGACGAGTTGCGGCGATACTTGCCGGTGCCTGGGCATCCTCCTACTTGCTCCAATCGGCATATCCGGCGGAAACCTTGGCGCAAGGTGAGCAGTCCTAACGTGTTGAGCTATCATCATGAAGCTGGAATGGATTGGCGGGATAGTCTTGTAAAGAGTTGCGTTTACGTGGTGCTGCTATTGGCGCTGTCGACTTCGGCCCTGGGCGCGGATAATCCTTTGGGGAGCGGTCCGGAGGTCATCGCCGAGGGCCACGCGCTATTCAACAAGCTCTGTACGGTTTGCCACGGGGTTGACGGCGTGGCCGGCGACCGCGGTCCGGCCATGGCTGCGTCGCGGCGCTACCTGCGGCGGACGGACGAGGAATTGTTTCACGCTATCCAGGACGGCATCCCGGGTAGCCAGATGCCGCCCATGGGCATAAGCGAAGACGATGTCTGGAAGATCGTCGTCTGGATCCGGAGCGAGCGGGCCAAGGCCATCGATGTTCACGTCGAGGGCGATCGGCAACAGGGCTCTGAGGTCTTTTGGGGCAAGGCCGATTGCGGTCGCTGCCACGTTGTCCGCGGGCGCGGCGGCTTGCTGGGGCCGGACTTGACCAACCTGGGTGCGCGTATGTCGCTGAAACAGATTCGCGAAGCGCTCACCGTCGAGAAACCGCATCCGCCGTTTGGATTCCGCCCGGTCACGGTGAAGACCAAGGAGGGTCGGACGATCTCCGGCGTCAGCAAGAACGAGCACAACTTCTCGCTTCAAATGATTGGCGACGACGACCGGCTTCACCTGTTCGCGAGAGATGAGATTGACGAGATTACGTACGCCGACAAGTCGTTGATGCCCACCGACTACAACGAGCGCCTGAGCGCGGCGGAATATCAGAACCTGATGGCGTTTCTAAGCCGTCTATCGCTCAGGGGGCGGGACAGCGAATAAGGCGAGTCGAGCGAGATTCCATGAGAAGTGAAATGAGCAAGGACACGAGCGGACTTGTGCGCGCCCTGCGGCTGCTAATCGTCACGGGCATGCTGTCCGTGGGGTTGTCGGCGGGCGAGGTGACGTACGAGCAACTGCTTGATCCGCCGCCGGAAAACTGGCTGACCTACGGCCGCACGTACGATTCGCAGCGGCACAGTCCCCTCGATCAAGTCAACAAAGAGAATGTCGGCCAACTCGCCCCCGCGTGGATTTTCCCCATGCCGGGAGCACGGCGGCTGGAATCGGTTCCCATCGTCGTCGATGGCGTGATGTATGTAAGTCAGCCGAACGAGGTGTACGCGCTCGATGCGCGCGCGGGCCGCCGGATCTGGAGTTGGCGGCGTGAGCCGGCGCGCCAACGCGGCAACAACCGCGGCGTCGCGGTGCTCGGCAATCTCGTCTACGTATCCACGCCCGACGCGCATCTCGTCGCGCTCGATGCCCGCACCGGAAGCATGGTCTGGGAATCTAAGATCGCGAGCGCCGAGGATGGGTACAGTTCTCCGGCGGCACCGTTTGCGATCGACGGCAAGATCATCGCCGGCACCGCGGGGGGCGACAACGGGCTGAACGGCTGGCTGGACGCTTTCGACGCAACCACGGGCGAGCGGCTCTGGCGTTTTCACACGATCCCACGCCCCGGCGAGCCGGGCAACGAGTCCTGGGCCGGCGATTCTTGGAAGACCGGTGGCGGCGCGACCTGGCTCTCGGGCAGCTTCGACCCCGAACTAAACTTGCTCTATTGGGGCATCGGCAACCCCGCGCCGGACTTTGACGGCGAACCGCGCCGGGGCGACAACCTTTACACCGAATCGGTGGTCGCGGTCGACGCGGATAACGGCAAGCTGAGATGGTATTTTCAGTTCACGCCGCACGATCTGCACGACTGGGATTCGGTCGAGATTCCCATCCTCGTGGACGCGCCCTACGAGGGGAAGATGCGGAAGCTGATGGTCCACGCCGACCGCAACGGTTTCTACTACGTACTCGATCGCGCCACCGGTGAGTTCCTGCACGGCACGCCGTTCATCGACAAGCTGAACTGGGCGACGGGCTTGACCGAGAAGGGCCGCCCGATTCGCGTGCCGGGCGTCGAGCCGACGCTGCAAGGCAACTTTGTGTGTCCGTCAACGTCGGGCGCGACGAATTGGATGTCCCCCGCGTATAACCCGGCTACCGGCATGTTCTATCTCGCCGCCAAAGAGGGCTGCGGGGTTAGCTACAAGGCCAAGCAGGAGTTTCGTCCGGGCGGTTTTAACTACGCGGCGACGGGGTATACCGAGTCACAGGAGTTCCCTTGGCAAATGTTCGTCCGCGCGCTCAACCTGACGACGGGCGAGCGCAAGTGGGAGTACAAGCAGGTCAATTCACGCGCCTACGGAGCCGGTGTTGTCTCGACGGCCGGCGGTCTGATTTTCGCCGGCGACGACCAGGGCTTCTTCACCGCGCTTGATGCCGAAAGCGGCGAACCCCTCTGGCACTTCAACACCGGCACGCGGATTTCCGCTTCACCCATCAGCTACGCCGTCAACGGCCGCCAATACCTAGCCGTCTCCTCAGGGGTGAACGTCGTCGCCTTTGCCCTGCCACCGGCCGCCAAAGACTAGCGGAATCAACCAGTCCGCTTCCCCGCCGCCGTAGAGCCACAACCTTCTCGACCCACCACCCGCTGAGCCCCGACCGCCAGGGAGGCGCTTGGGCCGCCAAAACCGCCGCATCGCCGGCTCCTCCAAGTAGGGGCACAGCATGTTGTGCCCGTTCCTCCCGTCCCCTACCAAGCGAAGGAGCAGGTACCGGCTCCGATGGCGTTTTCACACAGGCTTTTCAGCTATGGGCAACCGGGCCAACCGACGTACCAAACGCAGACCTGAAGCACGACTCAAAAAAACAAGTTGACTATGGACCTACACCGCAGGGACGGAGCCGCGACTGTCAAGAAGCGGGCCTGCGCGCACCAACCCACAGAGACTCTAGAAGCTCCCTCGGCCACAGCCCTAGTTCCGGCCCCCAAGCGAACTTCATCCCGTTCCCAAGTCGCCTTCAGCCGGCTTTCCCGCGCAGCGGTCGTAGGCCGGTTGTTCACGGCCGGTGCATGGATTTCCCCCAAGAGCGGAGGCCGTTTTAACGGCCTTATCCGACCGGCTTGAGCCGCCGCCACGGTGGCGTTCGCGCTGATGGAGTGACCTGTCGCTATAGCCCCACTGGGCCCAAACCCTCTATAGTAGGGAGCATTGGAGGCAGTGATGAAGCAAGAGCAGGCTCCACAAGACGTCGACACGAAATCGGTGAGCCGCCGCGAATTGGTTCGCAAGCTGGCCAAGCTGGCCTACGTCATCCCCGCCATCCTCGCTGTCGTTAAGACAGCCGAGCGGCCGGCGTTCGCCGGTGTCTCAGATATGTAAGACAGCCGGGGCTGGGATGGGCGCGCAACAATCTCATCTTGACGTGACACGGCGGCACTTCTTCTCAACGAGTGCGCGCGGGCTGGGAACGATTGCGCTCGCAAAGCTGCTGGGGGACGACCTGGGCCTAGCGGAATCGACCGCTGCCGCGCCGGGGCTACCGGGTATTCCGCATTTTGTTCCCAAGGCGAAGAACGTCATCTTCCTGTTTCAGTCCGGCGGGCCGTCGCAGCTGGATTTGCTCGACCATAAGCCGCATCTGCGCGAGCGTCAGGCGAGCGATTTGCCGGATTCGATTCGTGGCAAACAGCGCCTTACGGGGATGACGGCTGCGCAGACGAGTTTTCCCGTTGCGTCATCGAAGTTTGATTTCCAGCCTCATGGGCACTCGGGGCAGGTGCTGAGTGAACTGCTACCGCACACGGCGGGTATCGCCGACGACATGGCGATCGTGCGGTCGATGTTCACTGAGCAGATCAACCACGACCCCGCGATCACGTTCTTGCAGACTGGGCACCAGTTGGCGGGGCGTCCGAGCATCGGGGCGTGGCTGTCGTACGGACTGGGGTCGGAGAACCGGAACCTGCCGGCGTTTATCGCGATGGTTTCGCGGGGCAAGAGGGCGGGTCAGCCCTTGTACAGCCGTTTGTGGGGCAGCGGTTTTCTGCCGACGCAGTATCAGGGAGTGAAGTTCCGGTCGGGCAAGGACTCGGTGCTGTACCTTTCGAACCCCGACGGTTTCAACCGCGAAGACCGCCGCCACTATCTCGACGACCTTGCAGCGCTGAACCGGATCCGCCACAAAGAATACGGCGACCCGGAAATCGAGACGCGCATCGGGCAGTATGAGATGGCGTACCGCATGCAGGCGTCGGTGCCCGAGTTGACGGACCTCTCGACCGAGCCGGAGCACATTTTCGAGATGTACGGGGAGCAGTCGCGGCAGCCGGAAACGTACGCGGCGAGTTGCTTGCTCGCGCGGCGGTTGGTCGAGCGCGGTGTGCGCTTCGTGCAACTTTTCCACCGCGGTTGGGACCAGCAGGGCAAGCTGCCCACCAACATCAGTCAGCAGTGCACGGATACGGATCAGCCGTCGGCTGCGCTGGCGAAAGACCTGAAGCAGCGCGGCTTACTGGACGAGACCCTGATCGTGTGGGGCGGCGAGTTTGGACGCACCGTCTACTGCCAGGGTAAGCTGACCGAAGACGACTACGGTCGTGACCATCATCCGCGATGCTTCTCGATCTGGATGGCAGGCGGCGGCATCAAAGGCGGCGTGACCTACGGGGCGACGGATGATTACTCGTATAACGTCGCGGAGAATCCGGTGAGTGTGCACGACCTGCACGCCACGATGTTGCACTTGCTTGGCGTCGATCACAAGCGGCTCACCTTCAAGTACCAGGGCCGCTACTTCCGCCTGACCGATGTCCATGGCGACTTGGTAAAGCCGCTACTGGCGTAGAACGTCCGCGCTCCCATCCGTTTCTTCAAGCGACATAGGCTTGCGGGATAATGTTGGGGGATAGGGTTGTTTTTTCGAGGAGAAGAATCGATGGCTGAACGAGGACCTTCGCGGCGTGATTTTCTTGGGACGGCGGCGGCCGGATTGGCGGTAGGGGCGGCGGCGCGGCCGGCTTCGGCGGCTTCCGCGAACCGCGTGATCGGCGCGAACGACCGCATCAATGTCGGGTTCATCGGTGTTGGCGGACGGGGGCGCGGCCATGTACGGCGCGTCTACGCACGCAGCCAGGAGCAGGCCGACGTCCACGTGGTGGCGGTGTGCGACATCTACTCGAAGCGCAAAGAAGCGGCGCGGGAGATGGCGAAGCTTGCGCGGAAAGAGCTCCACCACGAATACGCCGAGGTGCTGGCGCGCAAAGACGTCGATGCGGTCTATATCTCGTCGCCCGACCATTGGCATGGGCCGATGACGTTGGCCGCGCTCGATGCGGGCAAGGATGTCTACCTCGAAAAGCCGATGACGTACACGCTGCACGAGGCGCAGGAGGTTGCGAAGCGCGTTCGGGTACACAAGCGGGTGTTGCAGATCGGTAGCCAGCACTTGTCCGACCAGCGCTACCACCGTGCCCGCGAGGTGATCCAGAAAGGCTGGATCGGTCAGCCGCTGTGGACGCAGAACACCTACTCGCGCAATTCGTTGCACGGCGAGTGGAACTACACCATCGACGACGAAGGCACGCCGGAGAACATCGACTGGAATCTTTTCGTCGGTCCGGCGCCCGATCGAGAGTTCAACGCCGACCGCTATTTCCGTTGGCGCAAGTATTGGGACTACTCGGGCGGTGTTGCGACGGACCTCTTCTATCACCGGCTGGCGCCGCTTGAATTCGCGATCGGCATGGGCTTCCCGACACGCGTGACGGCGAACGGTGGTATCTATGTCCACAAGGACCGCGAAGTGCCCGACACGTATTCGACGAACATCGAGTACGAGGACCACTATGCGTTGATGTCGGCTTCGATGGCGTCCGCGGCGGCGAACCAGTGGATGCCGCCGGTGATCTACGGCCACGAAGGGACGATTCAGTTTGTGCCGGGCGGAATCGCGATCTTGCCCGAGCATCAGTTCCGCAAGAAGTTCGAAGCGGCGGCGGGAGCGCCTGACCTGCTGATTCCGGTGGAGCGGCAGAGTATCGACGACGAGCACACGACGAACTTCCTCGATTGCGTCCGGTCGCGGAAGGACCCCGTATTTGACGCCGACATGGGGTATCAGGTGATGACGGCGATTGATCTCGGGGTTCAGTCGTATCGGCAGAATCGGGTGATGGCGTTTGATCCGCGGCGGGAGTTGGTCTTGGATGAGGCCCCGGCGCGCGCGGCGTATGAAGGCAGCGGGAAGAATTATGAGGAGCCGCCGCGGCGTTGAGACGTCTTGGCATCGGCCTTTGGCCGATCTTTAGGTCGCTCACAGAGCGACCCGGCACGGAATAGCCGTGCGCCACAAGAGAACGCACGAAGGGGGCCTCCTACGAGGCCCCCTTGTGTGTCAGTCTGACTTGTTGAGCGTCTGAAGACCCTTGGGTCTACAGGGCTTCGGTGATCGTGACCGCCTCTTGCAACGTGACGGTTACGACGGACTCGCCGGAGATGACGGCCGGATCGCCACGGGTGGCGAGAACTACACCGCCGCCGGCGCCGGCTCCGATGCCCGCACCCTTGGCCGCGCCTCTTCCACCGCCGGCGATCGCACCGATGGCGGCTCCGATACCGCTGGCGATGCCGACCTTAACCGCATCCTTCTTTTTGGTTGACTTGGCTTGTACCCCGTAGGCGCTAGTGTTCACGTCGATCGTTTGGCCGTCGGCGGTTTCGATCTGGGTGACACAGATCGACAGTGCAGCGACGCCTTTGACTCGGCTGCCTTTGTCAGCGTTTGCAACCACGCCTTGGACCGTTGCGCCCTTCGGGGCGACAACCCAGTCACCTTGCACGATGGGTTCTTCGAGGCTGCCTACGAACCTTTGTCCGGCTGTAACGTCTTTTGTCGACAACGCGTTCGTCGTGCGAATCTGGATCGGTGTGCCGGCTTCGAGCGTCACGCTGCGAGGTTCGGGCTCGGGTTCGCTGGATCCGAACCAACTGGTGATCCCGCCTCCGGACTCGCCTCCAGAATTTTCCGCGGTCGGCTGCTCAGTTGCACCTTCTTCACCTTCAGGCGTTGCGGCCTGATTGCAGCCGCTAAAGGTGAGGGCGGTGACCACCGCCGCGTAAAAGAAAACCTTGAACCAAGTGCGCTGTTTCATAACTAGCTCCTCCTGGATCTTCGTTGTGCAAGTGCGGGACCAAAGTCGTTGAAGGCGGCGGAGAACAGTCCCAAGCGTTTTGTTTACTGTACTTGGGCATTGCGAGCGCTTGGCCTCAAGGCACGGGCGGCGAGCGGTCCCTTCAGGTGGATTCTACAGGGTTGCGTAAGAAGTTCCTAGCGCGCGGCATGCGGCCCATTCACTATTCGGGGGAATCGGGGGCGCCTCGAAAAAAGAAGAATACGTAGGCGAACAGGCCGCAAGTGACGGCGAATGCGGACGCGAAGGTGGCGTTGCCGATGAGGAAGGCCGCGCCGTAGTGGCGGATGATCGACGGGAGCGCCGCGCCGGCAGCGACGCTCTCTTGCTGCCCGAGCATCTGGAGGCCTAGGTGCGTGCTAATCGAGTAGAAAATGGGGGCTGTAAAAGTGTTTGTGAACAGTGTTCCGATGACGGCCGCCGCCCGATTGAGGCCCACCCGGCCCGCTAGAAAAAAGGCGATCGGTGTACCCAGCAAAAAGCTCGGAAGGATGCCGATAAAGGCGCCCAGGGCTAGACCGGCGGAGGTTCCGAGGGGCGACGAGTTCTCGCGCAGCACGCTGCGTATTTGTATCCGGAGCCAACGTTTGAAACGGCTTGATCGCCGCTCTTGCTTGGGCACTGTGTGCATCTACTGTCATCTAGTGCAATCGGTGTGCACGGTTCTGTGACATTGGTGTGGCGAATGTGGGGAAACGTACTTGGGGGAGCTAGCGGGCTTGGGCGACTTGGGGGGCGGCGGCTGAGAGGAAGCGGCGGAACTCGTCGACATCGCGGGTGCGGCCCGCGAAGTCGGCGGCGATGGTTTCATCGGGTCGAAGCAGGGCGTAGTAGGGGATGGCGACGCTGCCGAAACGTTCGAGCTGTAGCTCTCGATTCGCTTGGGAGACTTCATTCTGACCGTCGGTATAAAGCTCAAGCAGGATCATGTCCTTCGTGAGATCGGCGATCTCCGGTTCGGGGAACATGTTGTACTTCATCCATTTGCAGTTGGAACAGGAGTAGCCGGTGAAGGTGATGAGGAGAGGGCTGCCGGTTTGTTTGGCTTTGGCGAGAGCGCCCGCGTAGTCGTCTTTGAACCAGGCGTTCTTTGGGGTGTCCGAGCCGCCGGCGATGGAGGTGAATCCTGAATAGTCAGTGGACGGGATGTAGGCTTCCAACTCACCGAGCCGGCCGTTGAACATGCCGGGGACGAGGCTGAGCGAGAAGACGAGAAAGACCGCGCCCATCGCGAGCCGGCCAAGGCCCACGGGCCCCGCGGCTTCATGCGCCTCGTCGGGGAAGCGGTAGAACCCGAGCAGGTGGAATGCGGCCAGCACCAATAGGACAATCCAGATCGACAGGAATCGCTCACGGGTGAGGATCTCGAGCTGGTACATCATGTCGACGTTGCTGAGGTATTTGAACGCGGCGGCCATGATGAGGAAGGCCATCGTTTTCTTGACGAGCCCGAGCCAGCCGCCACTCTTGGGCAGATGTGAAAGATACGAGGGAAACAGGGCCAGGAAGAAGAACGGCAGGGCCATTCCTGACGAGAACAGCGCCATGCCGTAGACCGGCCAGGCGAGCCCGCCTTGGAGTGATCCCGCGAGCAGTGTGCCGACGAAGGGTCCGGTGCAGGCGAAGGACGCGAGGGCGAAGACGAGACCCATGATGAGCGTTCCCAGGGTACCGCCGCGCGTGGACATCTTGTTGAGCGAGGTGAGGGCGCTGCTGGGGACGGTGATCTCGAACGCTCCGAACAGGCTCACGGCGAAGACGGCGAATACGAGTGCGATGAAGAGATTCACCCATACACTCGCTCCGAGTTGGACGGTTCCGAATGGTCCGAGTACGACGGACACCAGTGCGCCCAGGCCGGTGAATAAGACGACGACTCCGACGCAGAACACGGTGGCTTGAAAGATGGAGTCACGGCGTGAACCAGTGTCAGTGCTCACGAAATAGGACATCGTGATCGGGATCATTGGGAACACGCAGGGCGTGAAAATGGCGAGCAGGCCGAAGCCGAACGCGACGGCGCCGAACTCGATGAATCCTTGCGATCCTGCCGCGCTCGTGGACGTCTTGCCAGATGTGCCAGTGGTGTTCGCGGGCGGATCGGGAGCGGCCTTGGCTTCGGAGTACGAGGCCGGGATGGGCGGAGGCGATCCGGTCGCCTGCTCGGCGACCACCAGGGTGGCGGTCGGCTTCTTCGTTTTAGGGAGCAGGCAAACGCGGTCGTCACAGGCGGAGTAGAACGCGGAAGCTTCGAGAGATGCTTCGCCCACGACGGCGTCTTGGGTGAGCTGCGCTTCGATCAGGAAGACGACCTGGTCGTGGTAGATCTCGCTATCCATCTCGAAGCTGGGGTCGTACTTGACCTCCGGCTTGGGCTGAAAGATCGTGGCCGATTCGATGATTGGTGAGTCGGTGAGCTTGAGCTTGGTCGGAGCCGCGCCACCGGGGGCTGTTGTCGGGGCGTAGAGCCGCCAGCCGGAATCAATCGTGGCGGTGAGCTTGCCAATGACCTTGCCGCCCGGGGCGGAGGTTGCGGGTTCCCAGCTGAGTGACCATTGAACAGGGTCAGGGATCTTGCGTTTCTTGACCACGTTCTGCGCTGAAACGACGCCGGACGCCAACAGCCCAACAGTCAACAGGACGAACAAGGCTCGCCGACTTAGCATCTTGGTTCTCCCCGGGATGAGCGTTCGCAGGTCACCCCCTAATTATCGCTTCGCGGCGCGGCGACGCAAGGTTCCGGTCTATTCCAAGCCTTCAAGTTTGTTGAGGCCGTTAAGGGCGGCGATCTTGTAGGCCTCGGCCAGGGTCGGATAGTTGAACACCGCGTCGCGGAGATATTCGACGGTTCCATTGTGGTCGATGACGGCCTGTCCGATATGAACCAGTTCGGTGGCGTGCTCGCCGAGGATGTGAACGGCCAGGAGCTTCAAGTCCCGCGGATTGAAAAGCAGCTTGAGCATGCCGGTGCGGCCACCGCTGATGTGAGTACGAGACAGTTCGCGGAATCGCGCGATGCCGGTTTGATAGGGGATCGAGTCTTTGGTCAAATCTTCTTCGGAAGGCCCGATCATCGCGATTTCGGGAATGGTATAGACACCGAAGGGTAGGCTGGAGAACCGATTCGTCGCCGCATGGCCGAAGGCATGGAGCGCCGCGATCCGGCCCTGTTCCATGGCGGTCGAGGCGAGGCTGGGGAAGCCGATGATGTCGCCGACGGCGTAGATGTGCTCGATTTGGGTGCGGTAATGTTCGTCTACCTTGATGCGGCCGCGCTTGTCGGGTTCGATACCGATCTTGTCGAGCTGCAGGGGGCCTGACGCGCCGACGCGCCCCGCAGCGAACATCAGCGAGTCGGAGTAGAGCCTCTTGCCGCTTTCTGTATAGATCTCAACTTTGTCGTTGTCGGTGAGTCGTACCGAAGAGACCGACTCTCCGAAGTGCAACGTGATCCCCTGGTCGCGCATGTGATAGTACAGGGCATCTTCGATTTCGTCGTCGACGAAGTCGAGTGGCCGATCTCGACCGTCGATCAGTGTGACGCGAACCCCGAGGGTGCGGAAGATCGTTGCGTACTCGGTGCCGACGATTCCGGCGCCGACGAAGGTCATCGTCCGGGGGATTTCATCGAGGCAGAGTAGACCGTCGCTGTCGATGACGCGGCGGTCGTCAAACTCGATGTCGGGCGGACGCGCCGGCTTTGTTCCGACGGCGATGATGAACTTGTCGGCTGTGAGTGTGCGAACGCTACCGTTCTCGTTTCTCACTTCGATCGTATTGGGGTCGACGAAGGTCCCCGTGCCGTCGATGATCTCGACGTAGTTACGGATGAGCTGGTCGCGAACGACGTTGACTTCCGTCTCGGTGACGCGTTGAGTCCGGAACATGAGGTCTTTGATGGTGACCTTGTCCTTGACTCTGTAGGCTGAGCCGTAGACTTCGCGTTGTTGGAGGCCGGAGAGATACGAGGCGGCTTCACGAAGGGTCTTGCTGGGGATGGTGCCTTTGTGGAGGCAGATGCCGCCGATGCTGGTTGTGCGCTCGATGACGGCGACACTCTTTTCGAGCTTCGAGGCCGAGATGGCGGCTTTGCGCCCGGCCGGGCCGCTCCCAATCACGATGAGGTTGTACTCGGCCATTGAGAGATTGTTCTCCAGGGCCCGGGCCACGAAGCGTGGCGTCGGAACGAAGGGCTTCACTCGCTAGTCAGAGTCTAGCGCTCGCGTGTTCCAGCTTCTCTTCCGAACTCGTGCCGCACCTCGTTGCCGGGAGACAGTTCGGTGACTTCTGTTGATCGACAGGAGCACGCTGAATCGTTCGGCGCGGAAAGGTTTGCGCTACACGTTCTCGGGTACAACGAACGGCTTGCGGTACCGCCGCGTGAGGTATGCGTTCGCTTCGTCGTCTCCGGGGAAGTTCTCCCAAGAGGGGTCGAAGGTGAGTTTGCGCCCAGTGCGGTAAGAGATATTTCCGAGGTGACAGAGCGCTGAAGACAGGTGGCCTTCCAGGATGTCGGCATTCAGCACGCTGCGATCACGCTTCTTGACGGCGTCAGCGAAGTTCTGGAAGTGGCTGGGGCCCTCGTCCGTTTCCGATTCGCTGGGTCCGGGCTCGCCCTTCTCGCCGAGATAGCTCTTCCAGCCGTCCCTGCCTATGGTGAGATAACCGTCGGAACCGTAGAAGATGTTGCCGACGGTGACACCCTTTTCGTCGTTGGTCAGCAGGCCGCGCACTTCGAAGACAAGTAGTGCGTCGTCGTATTCGAACGTCGAGATCTGCGTGTTCGGCGTTTCCTGGTCGTCGTCGTAGACGAACTTTTCGCCGGCGCCGTGGATCTTGGTGGGCAGCTCGTGCTTGTTGAGGCCCCAGCGGGCGATATCCATCTGATGGATGCCCTGGTTGCCCATGTCGGTGGTGCCGTAGTCCCAGATCCAGTGCCAGTTGTAGTGAAAACGATTGCGGCTGTAGGGGCGTTCGGGAGCCGGGCCGAGCCATAGGTTGTAGTCTACGCCTTCGGGCGCGGGGCCATCAGGTGTGTTGCCGATCGACTTGCGGCGCTTGTAGCAGAGACCTTTGGCCATGTAGATCTTGCCGATGCCACCGTCGTGCATGAACTTCATGGCTTGTTGCAAGGCGGGCACGGAGCGGCTTTGCGTCCCGGTCTGAACGATGCGTCCGTACTTGCGGGCAGCTTCGACGATGCGGCGGCCTTCGCTGACGTTGTGGGAGACGGGCTTCTCGACGTAGACGTCTTTGCCGGCTTGGCAAGCCCAGATGGCGCCGAGCGCATGCCAATGGTCCGGCGTGGCGATCGAGACGATGTCGATGTCTTTGTCGTCGAGGACGCGGCGAAAGTCCTGCACGACTTTCGGTTTCGGCGCACCGGCGTCGGCGAGGATCTTCTGTGCCGGGCCGACGATGTTGAGGTCAACGTCGCACAAGGTGGTGACCACGGTATCGGGTGATTCCGCGAAGCCCCTGATGTGGCTTCGGCCGCGGCCGCGAACGCCTACGACGGCGACGCGCAGTTGATCGCTGGGCAAGCGCGCACTCGCGGCGCTTAGAGGGGCGGCGGCAACGGAGCTTTTCAGGAAGGAACGACGATTCATGGGAACCTCTCGGCTCCACGATATCGGAAATGACGGCTCACGTCAAAAGCACGGCACGCCTGGTCAGCCCGAAGGTTGGGGCGGGAAGGTGTGGTGGGAGGATTGAGCGGGCCGCCCCTAGATCTGCTTCGCGGATCATTCCGCCGGCGGTGCGGGGCTAGCTGGGCAGGTCGCCGGTGATCTTCGACAGCACTTCGTCAAACAGCGCCGACTTCTTACTGGGTGCTTTCTTCGAGGCGCTCTTGCCGTGACGGTAATTGTGTGTGCTGTAGCAGGTGCGGCATTCGACCTTCGCGGCCGCGCCGTCAACGATTGAGACCACTGAGTGATTCGTCAGCATTCTGCACTTCGTGCAGTGGTCATCAATCATGTCTCCAAGACGCATTTCGGACATGGTGGAACTCCTGAGGAGGATCCCCTATTATCGCACGGGAATCACCCGCGGGCTGTGCCCGCGGGCCTGCTTGTCGCGGCTCTGTACCTGCCCGCGCGGCGGCGGTGTGGGTCTATTCGTTGGCGATGCAGTAGAGGTACTCGGCTGTTCGAATGTACAACTCGTTCCCGACCGGTGACGGCGTCGCCAACGTGTGGTCGTTGAGCCGATTTTGCGCCAACTCTTTGAACTCGTCACCGGCTTCGACGACCGTGGTCGTGCCTTCTTCATTCGTGGCGTAGAGCTTGCCGTCGGCCAGAATCGGGGACGAACTGTAGGTGCCCGGCGCGAGACGTTGGCGGTCCCAAACGATGTCGCCGGTCTTCGCGTCGAACGCCATCATGATGCCGCGGTCATTCACAACGAAAATCCGTTTGCCGTCGGTCGTTGGTGTCGGGACGTCCGAACCCAAGTCGTTCTTCCAAACGAGATTGCTGTCGGTGATGTCGCCTGACCCGCCCGGTTTGAAGGCGATAAACGGTTTGCCGCGCGTACTGGTCGTGTAGACGGTGCCCCCGGTTGTGACCGACGAAGCGATCGTGCGGTACATGCGCCCGTTTTCGGGGTTGAGCCCGCCCATGCGCCACAGTTCCTTGCCCGCATCTAGATCGTGTCCCGTGACGTAGTCTCCTCCGGAGACGACCAATTGCTGCTTGCCATCGACGGTGACGAGAATCGGCGTCGAGTAGTCGTCGGGGGACTCGGCCTGGGCATCGGTCCAGCGGTCCACCTTCCACAGCGTCTTACCGGTTTTGGCATCCACGGCGAAAACGTACGAGGGGTCGTCGGTCTTCATCCCGTGGAGCACCTGGATGTAGAGGCGTCCGTTGTGCAGCAGCGGTGAGGAGCCGTAACCATGGTTCAGGCCAAACCGGCCGTAGTCCTTCTGAACTTCGCGCCGCCAAAGCTGTTTGCCCGACATGTCGAAACACGTGAGCGTGCCCGCGCCGGTGAAGGTCCAGACGTGGGCGCCGTCGGTGATCGGAGAAGGGGATGCCAGGTTCTGCTTGCGGTGGAGGCGGTTGCCGCTGCCGATGCTCTGGCTCCATTTGATCTTGCCGTTGCTGCGCTGTACCGCGATCAGATACATCTCATCGTTCTCGGCGCCCGGGTTCGGAGGCCGTGGCGCGCCTCGCCGATAGCTCTGCTGCAGCACCTGAAAACCTTCCTGAGCCGACGTTACGTAGACTGTGTCTCCCCAGATGATCGGGGTCGCCGCACTCCAACTCGGTAGCTTGATGCGCCACTTGACGTTGTCGGTTTCGCTCCACTCGACCGGGAGACCCTTGGCTGTCGAACTGGATCCATTCAAGTGCGGACCGCGCCACTGGGGCCAATTCTCCTCCGGACTTGCCCCTGGAAGTGAGAGCGCGAGAACGGTGAAGAATACGATCGCTGAACCTAAAACTTTACGTGACAAAACGTACCTCCGAACAACTTCGAGCGCGAATCCCGGCCATGATATCATAGCGTTGAAAAGCGGTTAACGCGGTGAATGGCGGGCCCTGAACCAGCCGCAGTCTGGCTAGGTGGGAGTTGCGAACCGTCTTGCTAGAACAGGCGAGCGCTGCCCTGCTTTCGTTACGTCGTGAATCGACGGCGCCCTCGGTTGCGGCAACTCGACAGCGGGCGCTCTAGAGCCGGACTTCGGTCTCTAAGGGCTCGTCGTAGTCGATCCCTTCCATCTGAAAGCCGAATAGCGCGCTGAACTCCTTGCGGAATCCGGCGAAGTCCGAGATGTCCTTAAGGTTGTCGGTGTCGACCTTGTCCCATAGATCGCTAACCTCGTTTTGCACCTCGTCGCTGAGTTCGAGGTTGTCGAGGCGGATGAGCCGCTGGTCATCCACCACAGGAGACTTGCCATCGGCCAGGTGATCGAGCGCCAAGCGGCGCATCTGCTCGATGCAACCCTCGTGCAGATTCTTCTCCTTCATCACCTTGAACAGCAAGCTTAGGTAGAGCGGTACAACGGGGATCGCCGCCGAGGCCTGTGTGACCACGGCTTTGTTCACCGAGACCCAGGCTCCACCGCCGTATTTGGAAGCCAGCATGTCGTTAAGCTGGTGCCCGGTTTGGACGAGGTCCTTCTTGGCCATCCCGATCGTACCGTCGCGGTAGATCGGCCAAGTCACTTCCGAGCCTATGTAAGAGTAGGCCAACGTGCGCGCACCCTCGGCGAGCAGCCGCTCTTCGCCGAGCAGGTCGATCCAAGCTTGCCAGTCTTCGCCGCCCATCACGGAGACGGTAGCGACGATCTCGTCCTCCTCGGCGGGCTCGAGTGTTATATCCGTCACTTTGCCGTTGGAAAGGTCGAGTGTCTTGTTCTTGAAGTCCTCGCCGATCGGCTTGAGGACCGATAGCAAGGTCTCGCCGGTCTCGGGGTTGGTCCTGCGGGGCGCCGCCAAGCTGTAGATGACGAGGTCGATCTTGCCTAACTCTTTGCGCGCGAGCTGGACGGTTTCCTTCTTGACGTCGTCGGAGAAAGCATCGCCGTTGATCGAACCGGCGTAGAGCCCGTCCGCCTCGGCAAGCTTGTGGAAGGCGGCGGAGCTGTAGTAGCCGGCTGATGCCGTCCGGCGTCCCTCGGACGGCCGTTCGAGGAAGATACCTAGCGTCTTGGCGCCGAAGCCCCATGCTGTCGCAACACGGGTCGCGAAGCCATAGCCGGTCGACGCCCCGATTACGAGTGCTGTCTTCGGTCCATCGACCGGAGAGGGGGCCGCCTGCCGCACGGCCGCCACCTGCTCTTCGACCCGTCGACGGCAGCCCTCCGGATGTGCCGTGACACAAATGAATCCTCGCGTGCGTTCCGCTACTGCTTGTATCGCCATTGTTGTGAGAGTGAGTGTTTCGCCGCCGCAATCAGGAGGCGTGAGAGATAGGGATTGTACCGGGCATCGCGCCGCGGGCTGTCCTCAATTCTTTCACAACCCCTTACGCGTGCGTCAGAAAATCAGTCCTGCCTCCGTCCGCCGTCAAGTACTGCCCTGTCATGAAACTCGATTCGTCCGAAGCCAGAAAAGCTACAACGGACGCGATATCGCCGGTCTCGCCGACGCGACCGAGTACCGCCTTGGCCGAGACTGCTTCGACGGTTCGCTGCATCTCTTGTTCCGTATGCCCCTCCGACACCATGTCGGTGAGGATCAGACCCGGAAGCACCGCGTTCACGGTGATGCCGCTTGGCCCGAGTTCCAATGCGAAACGCTTGGTAAGAATCTGCACCGCGCCCTTCGTAGCCGCGTACAACGTCGTTCCCGCAACGGCGGTCCCTACCGATGCGATCGACGACAGGTTGATGACCCGACCGTACTTCCTTTCGATCATAGCGGGCGCAACGGCCGCCGTCGCGTGCAGCACGCCGTTTACGTTAACGCGCCACATGCGGTCGAAGTCGTTCGGATTGTAATCCAACAAGGTGCCGGTGGCAAGCAGACCCGCGTTATTGACGAGGATATCAACGGGACCTAGCTGGGTGCTTACTTGCTCGACCATGGCCTCGACTTCGGAACGCGAGGCGACATTGGCTTTGACGGCCAATGCTTCGCGCCCTTCGCGTTTGATCCCTGAGACGACGTCAGCCGCCTCTTCGGCGCCGGCCCGGTAGTTCACCGCCACGGCCGCACCTTCCGCCGCGAGCCGCTTGGCCACGGCACGTCCGATGCCGCGTGAGGCGCCCGTTACGAGCGCCACCCGGCCTTCGAATCGATTCGGATTCACTCGCAGGGGCACGTCGGACCACCCATTCTACCTTGCCGGACTCATGTTTCAGGTTCGCGGCGGATGCGGGTCGTTGATTTGGCTCGGGGTTGGTGTTTCTCGCAAAGGCGCTGAGGCCCTTGAAGCAAACAAAAGGGCAGGCTTTCGCCTGCCCGCCGCGGGACGTGTCCGCGGACGCGCGGGTTCACACCCGCGCCGCTGGTGCTTGGTTGTCGACTTTATTGTTAGGCCCGGCGTTTCGCCGTCCAACGTGCCGGACCGTACTCGCCCAGGCTGACCTCGCCGCTCATATGGTCGCCTTGGACGTGGCCGGTAAAACTGTAGCTCAGCGCCGTGGCTTCGACCTTTCCGCCGCCCGTGAACTTCACTTCATTGCCGCTGACTGTTCCGCTAACGGGCTTCTCGGTGATCCGACCGGTGTACTGTCCGGTCACCTTGTTGCCCTGGGTTGCGAAGAAGACGTCGTGCTGGGTGGAGCCCATCGAGAACTGAATGTCGATGTCCCAGTGGCCGTCGATGGTAACCGTCGGTGGCTTCAACGGCGTCGGCTTCTTCTCGCCCGGGGCGTTGCGGAAAATCTCCTCAAGCCGGGCCGCGACCAGCTTGTGCTCGCCCTCGTACATCGCGCAGGGACGAAGCCGGAACCTGTGCCCGCCGCCGCCGGCGTGCGTCTGGACACGCGGATTGCCGTCGAGCAGCATCTTGCCCAGCTCGCCCGATGTGAGGCCGATCTTCTTCGGGTCCCACTCGACGTTGAGCGTCGGGTAGTTGGCGGCGCTCGCGGGCTGGTTCACGCTGGTTGTGACACCGTCGACCTTAGTGACCTGTGCATCGATCTCCTTGTACCAGGAGCGCCACAGATCATCCTCGGCCTTGCGGCTGCGTCCGTTCATCAAGCTGTGTACCGCGACGTAGACGCCGACGATCTCTTCTTTGCTGCATTTCATGGCGCGGGCGAAAGCGTGATGCGGAGCGCTGTTGGCGAACGCGGCGGTGATGAGGTCTTTGCGGCCGAGCAAGATGCCGGCCGTCTGCGGTCCACGGAGGATTTTGCCGCCGCTGTACGCGACCAAGTCAACACCCTTGGCCAGCAGCGGATTGGGCACCAGCGGCAGATCAGCGGCGGCGTCGATCAACACCGGAACACCGTGCTTGCGCGCTTCGGCCGTGAACTGCTCCAGCGTGAAGGGATTGCTATCACGCAAGACGTTCACCTGCCCCGTACACATCACGGTCTTCGGGCCAAAGGCGTTCTTGAGATCGTCGAGCGTTGTGACCTCGACCATGTTGATTCCGGTTGTGCGGACAGCGTGGTCATAGGTGCTGCGCGACCAGCTCGGAACGATGACTTCGTTCTTGATGCCCGTCGTGTCGGGAAGCTGCTGCATCTTCTCCGGGTCGCCGCCGGCGACGCAGGCCAGCGTGCCGCATGTCACCGCTCCGGCCGCGCCCGAGCTCACCATCGCCGCTTCCCCGCCCAGCAACTCAGCGATCCGGGGGCCAATGGCGGCCATCAGTTCGTCGAGGTTCACGTGGTAGTAGGCCGCCTCATGGACGGCATCGATCACTTCCGGCAACTGCGCCGAGCCGCCGTTGATGGTGTACGTTGCCGTGCAGTTGATAAAGGGGCGGCAGCCGGCCTTCTCATAGACGTTGGGGCCGCTTCCGCGGGTGGGTAAACGGGCCGCCGGTGCGGCGGATGAACGCAAGGGAAGCGCCGCCAACAAGCTCGCGACCGAAGCCGCGGTGCCCGCGCGGAATACGTCGCGGCGGGAAACTTGGCTGGAATCTTTTTCGGAAGTGGGTTTCATGGGAACTCCTAGAGGGTCGCCCACCGAAGGGCGCATATGCGCGCGAAGGAAAAGGCGGGCAGACAGGATACCACTATTCTAGCGCCTCAGAGCGCTGGAATCTAAGGTTTATTCACTTTTTGGGACCGGCCGCGCAGGTCCTGCCGACGAGGCCGCAGCTTGTTGAAGTCCGCTCCGGAGATGACGTAGTACCAGTCGGCGAAGCGGTTGCGTAGCTCATCGGCCAACTCCTTGTCTGCCGCGTCGGGCTCTTTGCCGTCGTTGTATTGCTTGGCCCGCGCCGCACTGTAGTCGACGGTGATGAACAGATAGCGCCGTTCGCCTTCGTCATCGCCTTCGGCGGAGCCGCCCGCGTTTCCGCCGCCCGGCCCGCTCGAAGCAATCTCGCCGAACCGCAAGGTGTATCGCAGTCCGTTCTTTGCGTCGACGGTGATCTCGCCTTCATTCGACAGGAGACCCTGCTGTGTCATGAAGAAGCCTTTTTGCTGCAGCGACATGAGGGACGCTCGCGACGGATTGATCCCCTTCGTCGTCTTCAGGTCCGTCGTCAGGTTCTCAGGCTTGCGCTGCACATCCACGATCTTCAGCGAGTCGAGCGCCCCGGTCAGGTCATTCATCTTGCTTGTGTCGGGCGTGCCGCCGCCGCTCATCGTCCACTTGTCGTCTTTCTTCGTTAGAGTGAGGCGCTCCTGGTTCTCCAAGCGACCTAGACGTTCGTTGATCGAGTATCTATTGACGAGGACTCTGCGGATATCGCCCGATGCGATCTTGAGTAGATCGGTCTCGATCCAGTCTTCGAACTTGGCGGAAACGTTGGCCGAGGTTTCCACCTCATAGACTCGCTTCTGTGTCGGGACGCGCATGTAGCGGCGGTTCGGCTTGCCCTCGACCTTTTCACCGACGATGAAGTCGGCCAACGTCGTGCCGTTCTCGTCTTTCAAGGTCACACGCTTGCCGCGGCCTTCGAGCGAGAGTTCCCCTTCGGCAAAAGGATCGATCACGCCGTAGTCGCTGTGCTCTTCGACGCGATCGCTCACGATCGCATCTTTACGAAGCTCCATCAGCGCCGCGGCGGTATCCGCCAAGCGGTTCTCGGCGTCGGCGGGATAGTTGAAGTGCGACGGCACGCGCCACTTCCCATCAGCGAACTCAACTTTCAACGGGCGCGCCATCGCCGTGGCTTCGTCGTAGTCAACGACCTCGATCGCTTTCGGCGCCTGCGGGTCGGTGAAGTCCGCGTAAAACAGCTCGCCTTGGTCGCTGAATACCTCCGGCGTCGCCGCGCCGGGATCGATGACCATGGCCGCGGCCGCGAGCACCACGGCAGTTACACCGAAGAGGATGGTGGTTTTCAATTCATTCATGGCAATCCCTCCGGCCTTAACCCTTCTTCTCTTCCACGAGGCGTTCTGGAGACACGCCGACGGTTTCACGGCGCAGCCTTCGCACAGATACGAACAAGAACAACGCGAACGCGGGGATCGGCGGAATGATCACCGCCAGCAGCTTGATTGTGCTCTGGATGCCCCGGATCGCCGATTCCATCTCGGAGCGCGCCCGTTCCATCTGCCGCTGTTTCTCATCTTCAATGTTCTTGCGCGCCACGGTCAGCCGGCGGTTCTCGACCTTCTGCTGATTGGCGATCATGATGCGCTTGGTCTGGGTGTCAAGATCCGTCCGGGTTTGTAGCGCCGCAACGGCTTTGTCCAGCCGCGCCTGCGCTTCTTCCAGCCGCTCTTGGGCAACCCCTTCCGCCGCTGTCGTATCGTTCATACGCTGGTATTCGTAGACCCTTGTTTGCGTTTCGACCGCTTCGAGAGTGCGGTGCCGCGGCCGACGCTTGCGAAGCTCGATAAACGAATCATCGCCGGCCAACGAATCGACGGCGTTCAGCAGGAACGTGACGTTGTCGAAGTTGAGGTTCTCAACCCCCCGGCGGCGCAGTTCAAAGAACTGCTCGCCCAGCATGTCGAGATCGGCGCTCACGATCGCCCGCACCGGCTTGTCCCCATCCGTGCCTTGAACGCGGGCAGCGAGCACGTGGACTTCCTCATCCGGCTGATGCGGAATATTCGGATTGAGTTGAATTCCGAACAAGGTACGCTGCACGAGCTGCCTCCACATGACTTGACCGGAGTCCACGCCGGTTTGCAGCAACGGGATGAACTCGGTCTTGTCGGTCTCGGCGGCCTTGAGGACGCCGGAGTGAAGGAGCACGACTTCTTGCAGACCAGAGGTGACGGGCTCGTCGGCGTTGAACGGGTTCTCCGCCGCGTCATTGCCCGCGCCGATGAAGATGATCTCTTCCGGCAGTGCGCCGATCTGCGGATGCGGATTGTACTTGTCCCACGCGATTTGATCCTTGGGCCATTGCACACCGAGTACGTCGAGCAACGGCTGGACATCAGTCGGCGCAGTCGGTGGCGGTCCGCCCTGTTGGAACGGATTGCGCGGCGGAACCTGCGGCGACAACTCAATGTCGAACGACGGCATCGGGTCGAGCACGATGAGAGCTGGATTGCCTTCCTTGACGTAGTTGGAGAGCCGATCCATTTCTTCGTCGGTGATGGTGTGTGGCAAAGCCGCGATCAGTACATCGAGATCGGCCGGGTAGTCGGCGTCAGGCTTCACCTGTTCGACGTCATATTGCTTGCGTAGTTCGGCGACGATTGACCAGTCGTTCGAGCGGCGGCGTGTCTGAAAATCAAATCCGCCGAACATGTTGACCTTGCTGACAAGGACGCCGACTTTCTTCTTCGCGGCGTTTGAGACCACGCGTACCGAGCGCATGATTTCGTACTCGGCGGGCAGGCCGGGATCGAAGGACGGGATCACGAACTCTTCGGTGCCGCGTGTGAAGGCGAGCCCGAAGTAGATTTCGTCCGGGCTGCCGGGCGTCTGCTCGAAGATCGGAATCGGCCGCGGCTGGATGTTGTAGCGCTCTTGGGCCTCGCGGGCTTCCGGCGTGTATTTCTCGGTTTCGATCACGCGCGTCTGGATGCCGCCGCCGCCCAGCGCGTTGAATTCCCGGAGTACGTTGACGATGTTGTTCCGTGTCTGCAGGTAGCTGCGGGGCACGTTGGGGCTCAGGAAAGCCTGGATGAAGACGGGCTTCTCCGGGTCAAGCTGATCGATCAACTCTTCGGTTTCGCTGGATAGCGAATGAAGCCGCTCAGCCGTGACGTCGACGCGGCCACCTAAGCGACCCGTGAGCACCGTCAGGCTCGCGACGATCACAAGCAACGCCAAGCCACGAGCCAGGTAGTGACGGCCCAAAGGTGCGGCGCCTTTTCCTGTCTGCCAATGACGTCGGCCGAGCAGAGCGATGTTGAGATAGAGGATCGCCAGGGCGAACGTCACGAAGTACAGCAGCGCGGACAGCGAGATAACGCCGGATGCGAAATCCTCGAACTGTGTGCGGAACGAAAGCCCTTCGATGAGTCTGCGCGCGCCGCCCGTCAGAATCACGCCGGAGTGATCGATGAACACCGGCATTGCGCAGAACACCGCGCCGAGAATGAACGCCACGGTTAAGTTCGACACGAGCAGCGACGCCAGCATACCAAGTGTGAGCAGTGCGGCGCCCATCAGCCAATACCCCACGTAGGTCGAGAACATGAGGCCGATATCCGGGCTGCCAAGCCACATCAGGACCATGACGTGGCTTAGCGAGAACAACAATGCAACGGTGTAGATTGCCAATGCCGCCAGGTATTTTCCGATTACGATGTCGCGATCAGCCGCGGGTAGCGTAAGGAGCAGTTCGTCGGTGCCGTTGCGCTTCTCTTCCGCCCACAGGCTCATCGTGATGGCCGGGATCAGGAAGACCAGCAGGTATGGCATGAAGGCGTTCAGCGGATCGAGATTCGCCAGGTTGTTCGCGAAGAACGCTTCTTGCCAGAACGCCGCGACGGCGCTAAGGAAGACGAACAACGTGATGAACACGTAGCCGGTCGGGCTTGAGAAATAACTTGTCAGCTCGCGTTTGAGAATGGCCTTGGGAAGCCGCCAGCGGTCGTTCATGCCGTGCCTCCTTGAGATGGGGTCGTGGTGGTTTCCTCGCTTGGCTCGGCGGGACCGGCACCGTCGGACGGCGGTTCGGTTGAAGCCGCTTGCTGGAGAGGCTCTTCTGGAACTTCTTGCGTCGCCGGCTCAGGTTCGACGGGGGTGGTTGCCGCCGACTTAGCGGTCAACCGGTGAAACGCATCTTCGAGAGTTTCACCCGCCGCCATCTCGTTCACCGTGCCGTCGAACACGACACGGCCTTCATTGAGAAGGATGACGTGGTCGGCGATGGCCTTCACTTCCTGCAGAATGTGGGTCGAAATGAGAATCGTCTTGGTTTCACCGAGGGCGCGAATGAGTTGGCGGACATCCCGGATCTGATTCGGGTCCAAACCGCTGGTCGGCTCATCCATGATGAGAATGTCGGGCTCATGCAGCAACGCCTGCGCCATGCCGACGCGCTGGCGGTAGCCCTTCGAGAGCTTGAAGACGCTCTTTTCAAGGACTGCTTCCAAGTGGCACTGCTGCACGACTTCATCGATGCGCCGTTTCATCCGATCCGGTGGCAGCCCGCGCGCATTGCCAAAAAATTCAAGCAACTCGAGCGGAGTCATTTCCGGATAGAGGGGTCCATTCTCGGGTAGGTAGCCGATGCGGGCGACGGCCTCGATGCGATTCGATGCGACGTCAAGGCCGCCGATATGCGCCGACCCGGCGCTGGGGCTCAGATAGCCGGTCAGCACCTTGAGCGTGGTCGATTTACCGGCGCCGTTCGGTCCTAAGAACGCGGCGACTTGGCCGCGCGGGACAGAGAACGATACATCGCGTATAGCGGCAAACTCACCATAGAGTTTACTGAGGCCTCGTGCCTCGATCATCGCCATGCCATTGGTTTCGGACATAGTTGTCTTTCCAACGAGATTTCGTTTTGATGAGTAGAGCTGCGCTGCTCCCGCCTAGCGTCGAGAGCGTCGGGCCGGTACTGACCAGGACTCAGATATACCGATCCCTCCCGAAAACCCCACTTCTATCCTAATTTACCTAAACGACGCGATCCGCTCAAGTCGGGTTGGTGCTGGGCCCTGCGGTTTGGGCGGCCGCTTCCGGGATCGAGGTGCTAGCGGCCCACGCCGGATCGGATGCGATAATGGGGAAGAAGTTACCGGTCGGGGCGTGGCGCAGTCTGGTAGCGCACCTGCTTTGGGAGCAGGGGGTCGGGAGTTCAAATCTCTCCGCCCCGACCATTATTTTCAACGGTTTAGGTGGTGTCGGCAATCGCCAGGTTGCCCCATGTCCACACGGATGTCCACATGGACTTGGGTTCACTGCCCCTAAACGCTCTAGAGGACCTCCGTAACACTTGGGAGTTTTGCGCTCCTGCTTACTCTCTGAGCATCCCCTTCAAAAAAAGTTTTTAGTGCCGGTTGGCAGAGTGAAGCCCAGCCCCCGGCACTTCCTATTCCTGAAGTCGCGTCATAGGTGAGTGTGCTGCGTTGGGCTCCCCTCGTGGCTCTCGGCTGCGCAGACGTTCTCCTGACAGCCTCCAGGGTGACGCTGTGGGCATTGTGGACTGTCTAGCCTCACTGACAAAACGAAGGGGGTGGGGGTAGTCAATCGAAAGCACCCGCTGGGACCGTGCATGAGGCGTATTGGTCGGGAGTCTCTGGATCAGAAAAAATCTGAAAAAAGTTTCTGGGGTTGACGGTGCTGGCCGTGTGCTTGGCTGTCTGAGAAACAAATTTCTCACCACCAATCGCCCGTCGTAGAGGCATGGGTCCGGGGTTCAGGCGAGCTCAAACCGGCCCGCCTTAAGCACCCGAGGACGAAAAAAGTGTCATCATTCATGACATCGGTTGTTCGCGACGGCTAAGTTTTCGAGGTCGAATCGAACCGTCGTGATCGGCGCCACCTTGGTCTGGAGAACACCCCTTGTACCGCAGGAAACCGATGAACTGGTTGCCGCGCGAACTGCAGAACGAGTTGAAGGTCCCATGACAAACACACACTGGA
>Ga0315336_1001647_pt1 | contig 40762 bp, 36 predicted proteins | sample ASW5metaG_FD_204512 | JGI IMG/M metagenome (GOLD analysis project Ga0315336, IMG submission 204512) | Ammonia-oxidizing marine archaeal communities from Monterey Bay, California, United States - ASW #5 | ecosystem: Environmental > Aquatic > Marine > Intertidal zone | place: USA: California... | reverse complement strand
GTCAGCCAGGGTTGTCCGGGACAATGACAATCTGCGAGACCACTGCGTGAGGCGGCTGCTCAAGGGCAAAGAGGACCGACCGGGCGATATCCTCCGCCTCAAGACACAACCCGTAATTCTCGTAAAAGGCATCACCCTGCTCAGCATCGGAAAACCGGGTCTTGGCAAAATCGGTCTTGACCATACCCGGCAGGATTTCAGACACACGGATACCCCGCCCGGCGTATTCTTGGCGAAGCGTATCACTTAACCCGTGCACTGCATGCTTACTTGCGACGTAGGCACCGCAGCCCGGCAAGCCACTCAAGCCGGCGACAGAACCAAGGTTCACAATATGCCCCGACTGACGCTCAAGCATCCCGGGCAGCACCGCCGCCGTCACCTGCATCAGGCCGGAAACATTAATCTGAATCGTATTGACCCACTCGGTGACGTCACCTTCATGAAAGTCTCGGCGACCTCCGACATCACTGCCTGCGTTGTTAATCAGAATGTCGATCGACTGCCACTCTGGCGGCAACTGGGCCATGAAGCCGGCAACAGATTCTGCGTCTGCGACATCCAACTGCAGGGCGAGAGTAGGCCCGGGTAAATCGCTTATCTCAGCGCGCAGAATTTCGAGCCGGCGCGCGCAGCCAATGACCCGAACACCCGCTTCACTCAGCAGTTTCGCGGTAGCTAACCCAATTCCGACACTGGCTCCTGTAACGAGCGCGGTACTTCCTTTAAGAAAATGCATGAATTTTCCTGTGCTGACACTTCAATCCGGCCAGCAGAAAGTATAGTGTTCTTGCAACGGCAAAGCAGACCCGTGGGCGAGGGCCGTACGGTCAATATCGAGAGGCGCCCCGGCCCGACGTGCCAAAACAGTTGGCGGTGGCCTCGCTTCAGTCTACGTCGAGTTCTTTGAGTTTGCGGGTGAGCGTATTACGGCCCCAGCCGATCCAGCGCGCCGCTTCCTGCTTACGGCCCCCGGTAAAACCGAGCGCTGTGCGCAACAGTACCCGCTCAAAGTCCGGACCCAACTCAGAAAGAACATCTTTTTGTCCCTGGGCAAAGCGTTCTGCTGCGGCCTGCTCCAGAAGGCGCTGCCAGGTCTGAAACGATTCGCGGCCGATGGACTGAGTGCTGATCTCGGACGGCAGGTCCGCTATGGTCACCGTGTCACCAGGTGCGAGGACCGTAAGACGCCGGCAGAGGTTTTCGAGTTCACGGACGTTGCCGGGCCAAGGGGCCTCGCAAAGAAGTTGCATGGCAGCGTTGTCCAGTCGCTTGGGCTCGACTTCAAGTTCAACAGCGGCCTGATTCAGAAAAACCTCGGCCAACGCGGAAATGTCCTCCCGGCGCTCGCGCAGCGGCGGGAGTTCAATACCGATTACGTTGAGCCGATGGAAAAGATCCTCACGGAAACGCCCTTCCTCGACCCGCTTGGCGAGATCCTGATTGGTGGCCGCAATCACCCGCACGTCAGCGGTCAGTTCCTGGTGACCACCCACCCGGAAGAAGGTGCCGTCCGACAGAACCCGGAGCAATCGGGTCTGAAGTTCCAGCGGCATGTCGCCAATTTCGTCAAGAAACAGCGTACCAGCTGATGCCTGCTCAAAGCGGCCTCGGCGCTGTTCCTGGGCACCGGTGAAGGCGCCTTTTTCATGGCCAAAAAGCTCCGATTCCAGCAGTTCAGCCGGGATCGCTGCAGTATTGATAGCGACAAAGGACTTTGCTGAACGCAGGCTGTTGCGGTAGATCGCGCGGGCGACGAGTTCCTTGCCCGTGCCGGATTCACCCGAAATCAGGACATTCATCTGGGAGCCCGACAATCTTCCAATCACCCGAAACACCGTCTGCATGGCCGGAGCCTCACCAATGATTTCACTATCGGTCGGCGCTCTTTCGGAATCAGACGCCTCGAGTGCTTTTTTCTGAAGCGCCCTGGCCACTAGCGCGACGGCCTCTTCGAGATCAAAGGGCTTGGGAAGGTATTCAAACGCGCCGCCCTGGTATGCGGATACGGCACTATCAAGGTCCGAGTGTGCGGTCATTACGATCACCGGCAGATCCGGTACATCATCACCGAGCGCCTCGAGCAGTTCGAGCCCGCTGGTGCCGGACATGCGAATGTCCGTTACGATGACATCAGGCCGTTCACCCCGGGCCCGTATCAGGACATCATCGGCATTATCAAAAAGGGTTGCAGCATATCCCGCGTTCGACAGGGCTTTTTCCAGTACCCAGCGGATCGATGCATCGTCATCGACAACCCAGACAGTCGATCTCTGGCTCATAGCCTGTCCTCAACCGGAAGGAACACCGTAAAACAGGTCTGGCCCGGGCGGCTGGCACATTCGATCAGCCCGCCATGTCGGGTGATGATCTCCTGGGTGAGGGCGAGGCCCAGCCCGGTCCCGTCATCTCTGCCTGTTACCATGGGGAAGAAAATGCGGTCCATCAGCTTGGGATCAATGCCGGGCCCATCGTCGGTGATGGAGGCCTCGACGGCCAGGCGATGACGTCGGTTATGGATCGTGCACTGACGGCGCGCCCGGGTGCGCAGGCGTATACAGCCCCTGCTCTGCATTGCCTGGACAGCGTTCCGCACAATATTGAGAACCGCCTGAACCATCTGCGCATGATCTCCTAGAACTTCCGGAATGCTAGGATCGTAGTCGCGCTCGAACTGCAGACCTTGGGGTATCTCGACCAGCGTCAGTTTGCGAACGTGCTCAAGGACCGAGTGCAAATTAAAAGGCTCACGTTCAGGGGCGCCGTAACCGCCTGTCAGGCGGTCAACAAGGCCGCTCAAGCGATCCGTCTCGTGGGTAATGATGCGGGTGTATTCACGCAATGCTTTATCGTTCAGTTCACCGTCGAGCAATTGTGCTGCTCCGCGAATTCCGCCCAGCGGGTTTTTTATCTCGTGTGCAAGTGTGCGGGCGACCTGGCTGAACGCACCCTGGCGTTCCAACAACGTTGTATCGCGGGTCATTCGGGCCAACTGGTCGACCTGGTTGAGTTCGACGATCATGAAGGGTTTGTCCGAACCGTGGCCTAAGGGTGAGACAGTGCAATCGATCATGATCTCCTCGGCTCGCATGGGCAGTCGCAATACCGCTTCCCGTAACGTAGTCGTTGCCCCCTGCCCGGCCGCGATCAGTGCCCCCTGCAACGTCATCCCCATGGGCACCAGTTCGAGCACATCCTGACCGCAGCCACGCTGGGTACTGGTCTCAAGGAGCGCCTCCGCTGCCGGATTTATAAAGCTCACCCGCCTGTCGGCACCGACCAGCAGCACTGCCGCCTTGAGCCCATCAAGAACCTGTCGACTGACATCCGCCTGTCTGTACTTCATCTGGGCCACTTTTGCACCATCGTGGTGCATACTATCCCCACTGAAACGGGCCCCGTCAAACGCCCGCCCCGGGGCCTAAACGCTGTAGTACATATCGAACTCGACGGGATGTGTTGCCATGCGCAAGCGCTGGACCTGTCCCATCTTGAGATCGATGTAGCCATCGATCATGTCATCACTCATGACACCACCCACCTTGAGAAACTCGCGGTCTACATCCAGCGCTTCGAGCGCCTGATCCAGGGAGTGTGCGACCGTCGCGATCTCCTTCTCTTCCTCGGGCGGCAGATCGTAAAGATCCTTGTCCATCGGACCCCCGGGGTGGATCCGGTTCTGAATCCCGTCAAGACCTGCCAGCAGCATGGCCGAAAATGCCAGATACGGATTGGCGGTAGGATCCGGGAATCGCACTTCAACGCGGCGCGCCTTCGGGTTGCTGACATAGGGTATCCGGCATGAGGCGGAACGGTTCCTTGCCGAATACGCCAGCATGACGGGTGCTTCGAACCCCGGAACCAGACGCTTGTAGCTGTTAGTACTGGCGTTGGTAAACGCGTTCAGGGCGCGGGCATGTTTGAAAATACCGCCGATATAAAACAGGGCGGTCTCGCTCAGGCCGCCATACTCATCTCCAGCAAAGGTGTTATCCCCGCCTTTGAAGATCGACTGGTGCACGTGCATACCATTACCGTTATCGCCAACCAGCGGCTTGGGCATAAAGGTCGCCGTCATGCCGTGCGCGTGAGCCACATTATGGATGCAGTATTTGTAGATCTGTGTCTGATCCGCCTTGGAAACCAGCGTATCGAAGCGCACCCCGATCTCGCCCTGACCAGCAGTGCCCACCTCATGGTGATGTACCTCTACGCCAAGACCCATATCCTGCATCGCGAGACACATGCTCGAGCGCACGTCCTGTAGCGAATCAACCGGAGGGACCGGAAAGTATCCACCCTTTACGCCAGGACGGTGCCCGATGTTGCCATCCTCATAGTCCTTGTCCGAACTCCAGGCTGCCTCGACCGACTCGATATGGTAAGCCGCGCCCGACATCTCGTTGGACCAACGCACCGAATCAAAGATGAAAAATTCCGCTTCCGGTCCAAAGTAGGCTGCGTCACCCGCGCCGGTGGATTTGAGATAGGCCTCGGCCCGTTTGGCAATGGACCGCGGGTCCCGATCGTATCCCTGCATTGTCGCGGGCTCGATCACATCGCAACGAAGCAGCACCGTCGTGTCCTGCATAAAAGGATCGATGACAGCGCTCGCGGGATCGGGCATCAGAATCATGTCCGACTCATTGATTCCCTTCCAACCGGCGATTGAAGAGCCATCGAACATCTTGCCTTCCTCGAATAACTCAGCATCAATGACCGATGTGGGCACGGACACGTGCTGTTCCTTGCCATGGGTATCGGTAAATCGAAAATCCACAAACTTCGCCTTGCTGTCGCCGATCAGTTTCAATGCGTCTTCTGCTGACATGTCTTTTATTCCTCTGCGGTGTGTGCGACGGCTACCGCTGGGATTCCCCCGGCGGTAGCCGCTGCAGAAAATTCAAAATTAAGAGACTACTGCCTTTATGACAGCAAATTCCGTGCCACGCCTTAATACAGGGGGATCTTCAGAAAACGGCCGGTAGAATGCACAATTATAGTGCAAATAGGATCATCATGCACCAGATCAGTGCCGTTTCGACTGTTAATTGCCTAATTTGCCCCGTCCAGATTTCTCGCACCTGTTGACACTTAACCGCCAACCACATACCACTGGATGTTTTCTCCTCCTTTGCCCAGAGAACATCGCCGCCGGCGTCACAAAGCCTACAGACTCGGTTGACGGTACAGGAGCGGTCCGACGAGAACCGTCGGGGAGCCCAAATCGGCAACAGGGGTCTTCCATATCCGAGATTTTCAACTTCTTTCATCGGCACCAGCGGGTCGGCAAGATAATCGGTTAGCGACGACCAGCTATGTCGAAATGCTGGCCCGGCGCCCAACTAAGCCGGTCGGGGCCTGCCGTTATAATTCGCTGATTCCACTGCTGCGACGTCAGGAACGAAAAAAGTGCATTTTCAGGATCTGATCCTGCGTCTCCAGGCGTACTGGGCCGACCAGGGCTGCGTCGTCCTGCAACCCTACGACATGGAGGTCGGCGCGGGGACCTTTCATACCGCAACCTTCCTGGCCGCGGTCGGGCCCGAACCCCTGTGCGCGGCCTATGTCCAGCCATCGCGAAGGCCGACCGACGGGCGTTACGGCGAAAATCCGAACCGGCTTCAGCACTATTTTCAGTTTCAGGTCATTCTGAAACCCTCCCCGGACGACTTTCAGGACCTTTATCTTGGATCCCTGGAAAGTCTTGGTGTCAGCTTTCATCAGGACGATGTGCGCTTTGTTGAGGACAACTGGGAATCGCCGACGCTCGGGGCCTGGGGGCTGGGGTGGGAGATCTGGCTGAACGGCATGGAAATTTCCCAGTTCACCTACTTCCAGCAGGTGGGTGGGCTGGACTGCCGTCCTGTGACTGGCGAGATTACCTACGGGCTTGAGAGAATCGCCCTGTACCTGCAGGGCGTCGACAGCGTCTTCGATCTGCGATGGAACAACAGTTTCAGCTATGGCGACCTTTATCATCAGAACGAGGTGGAGCAATCCGCATACAACTTTAAGCACGCAGATGTCGCGGTCTTGCTGCGACAGTTCGAGCACTGTGAGGCCGCCTGTCAGCATCTGCTTGAGCAGAAACTGCCGCTGCCCGCGTATGAGCAGGTGCTGAAGGCATCGCATACGTTCAATCTTTTGGACGCTAGACACGCTATCAGCGTGACGGAGCGGGCGCGCTATATCGGACGGGTGCGCAATCTCGCTCGTGGGGCCGCTCAAGCCTATTTTGATACCCGTGAAGCGCTTGGCTTTCCACGCGGAGGGTCATCATGAGCGGGGCGGACCTCCTCGTTGAACTCGGTACCGAAGAGTTGCCCCCGACGGCACTCAGACAACTCGGTGAGGCATTCGCCAAAGGGGTGGCAGAGACCTTGACGGAAGCCGGCCTTACCGATCAACCCCAGATAACGGGTTTTGCAAGTCCAAGAAGACTTGCGGTGCGGATCAGCCAGGTATCCAGAGAGGGTGCTGATCAGACCAGCGAGCGGCGGGGACCGGCTCTCGCCGCCGCCTACGATGACAGTGGGCAGCCCACCGCGGCGGCCGCAGGCTTTGCGCGCTCCTGCGGCGTTGGGGTGACCGAACTCCAGACCCTGCGTACCGACAAGGGCGAGTGGCTGGTCCACCGTGCGGTGATACCGGGTGCCCCGGCAAAAGTCCTCATCGGCCCGTGTATCCAGCAGGCGCTGGAAAAACTGCCCATCCCGAAACGCATGCGCTGGGGCAGCGGGATAGAAGAATTCGTACGTCCCGTGCACTGGCTGGTCGTCCTGCACGGTGGACAGGTTGTGCCATGCACCGTCTTAGGCGTTGCATCCGGGAGAATAAGTCGGGGTCACCGCTTCATGGGCCAGCAGACAGTGCGGATCACATCGGCTTCAGATTACGAACAAAGTCTTAAGGAAGAGGGCGCCGTCATCGCTGACTTTGCGGCACGCGTCGCGATGATCGAGCACCAGGTAAGGCGCCTTGGGAAAAAGGCGGGTGGTCAGGCCGTGATTGATCCTGTGCTGCTGGAAACCGTCGCCGCCCTGGTAGAAAAACCGCATGCGGTGCTGGGTCGTTTTGACCCCGACTTCCTCAAGGTGCCCCAGGAAGCACTGGTCTCGTCCATGCGTGACCATCAGAAATATTTCCACGTGGTCGATGCCAAAGGCGCGCTGCTGCCTGCGTTTATCACAGTCAGCAACATTCGCAGCAGCACGCCCGCACGGGTCCGCACGGGCAATGAAAGGGTCTTAAATGCCCGCCTGGCCGACGCAAAATTCTTCTGGGAGACAGATGCCACCCAACCGCTTGGGACACGAGCTGACGAGTTAAAAAACGTCTTGTTTCACCACGCCCTTGGCAGCCTGGCAGACAAGACGCGGAGGATAGAAAAGTTATCAGGCAGGATCGCCAAGGCCATCGGGGGGCCCGAGCCGGCCTGCATCCAGGCTGCAGCCCTGTGCAAAGCCGATCTTGTAACCGGAATGGTCGGGGAGTTCCCCGATCTTCAGGGCATCATGGGGCGCTATCTGGCAAGACATGATGGCGAGTCGGCGGCGGTCGCCCGGGCGATCGAGGAACACTACCTACCCCGACACGCAGGTGATGCACTGCCCAAAAGCGTAGCGGGGCAGGTGCTTGCGCTCGCTGACCGGCTCGATTCACTGGTGGGCCTTTTTATCGCAGCCGAAGAACCCACGGGAGAGAAAGACCCCTACGGCCTGCGCCGGGCAGCACTTGGCGTCATTCGGATTCTGGTCGAGAAAAAACTCGATCTGGATGTGGCCGCCCTTGTCGAAGACGCTGCCGATGGCTATGCGGCTGCCGGTCATCCGGCCGGCGGTCATGCCAAATCGCGGTGCATCACCTTCATCCTGGAACGCTACCGGGCGCTCTACGCCACCCAGGGCTTTGCACAGGATGAAATATCAGCAGTGCTCGAAGCCGGCGCCAGTCGGCCTCTGGATTTCGACCGCCGGCTCAAAGCGGTATCGCGGTTTCGTCATCATCGCGACGCGCCGAGCCTCACAGCAGCCAACAAACGCATTCGCAACATCTTGAGAAAAAGTGAAGAAGCCATCCCCGCGCAGATCAACCCGGAACTGCTGACCGAGTCCGCGGAGATCGCGCTGTCGCAAACGATGCTGGAGACCGCGGGTGCAATCGCACCGGCAATCGCTCGAGGAGACTACGCTGGCGCGCTTCGTGGTCTTGCGGGTCTTCGTCCGGTCGTCGATGGTTTCTTTGATGAAGTGATGGTCATGTCGCCTGATCCTGCGGTCAGGGCGAACCGTCTCGCCCTGCTGGGACAGCTGAATCAGCTGTTCCTCGGAATCGCCGATATCTCGCTGTTACAGACACCGGAACCAGGCAATGCGTGATCAGAGAAACCACTATGATGAGATGCTCGTAGCGGTACAGGCATTTCATGACAAACACCAGTTACGCCGGCACGGCGGTGAGGATCTGCCGTACCGGATCGCACTGATGGCGGAGGAACTCGGCGAGATCTCAGCCTGTGTCACCAAGGGAAAAACGCGCGAAGCGCTGGCCGAAGAGTGTGCTGACCTGCTGATCCTGCTGATTGGTACGGCTATTGCCGGCGGCTTCAAGCTCGACGAGGCCTTCTGGAGCAAGATGGACCGGCTGGGCGACCGCGAGAGCCGTATCATCGACGGGCGAATCCGCGTCTCGGAATTTCGGGAACCGTAAATGAAACCCGGCCTGGTGATAGTCGACCGAGACGGTGTCATCAACTTTGACTCAGACGCCTACATCAAATCTGTTTCGGAATGGGTTGCCATTCCGGGAAGTCTTGAAGCGCTCGCGAGGCTTTCGCGAGCAGACTACCGGGTTGTTGTTGCCACCAACCAATCCGGCATCGCGCGCGGCCTGTACGACATGGAAACGCTCAACCGGATTCACCAGAAAATGGCCAAAGCGCTGGGTGAACATGGCGGGCAGATCGACGCAATCTTCTTCTGTCCGCACGGCCCGGAGGACGGCTGTGACTGTCGTAAACCCAAACCGGGGCTGCTGCATGAAATCAGCGACCGTCTGAAGGTGGAGCTTGCGGGAGCGCCGGTCGTCGGCGACTCCTTGCACGACCTTGAATGCGCCGACGCCACCGGCGCGTTGCCGGTGCTGGTCAAGACCGGCAAGGGACCACGGACCTGGCCGAAACTCGAAGCGGCACAGGCCGCGGGAAGCCTTTTGCAAACCCTGGTGTTCGATGATCTCGCCGCCTTCGCTGAAAGCCTGCTCAGGGGCGATCTCGAGAGTGCGATCACGGCTTGTCGTGGGCACGCAAGTTCCGACTAGCGCCCCGGTATTCATTGCCCGATGATCTGGGTCCGCTCCGCCATTTTCTTTGCCGGCATGGCTGTTTCGGCCATCCTATTCTGTCCGGTCGCCTTGCTTTCCTGGCCCGTGCCCCCGGTCTCACGAATGCGGATCATTGGCCTATGGGCGCGTTTCGTCTGCTGGTGGCTGGCCGTGACCTGCGGACTACACCACCAGGTGGAAGGTCTTGAGCATCTGCCGGCGACGCCCGGAGTTATCCTGTCGAAGCATCAGTCAGCCTGGGAGACCATCATGTTTCAGGTGATCTTTCCTCCGCAGATCTGGGCGCTCAAACGGGAGGCATTGTGGCTACCGTTTTTCGGGTGGGGCCTAGCCGCCACCAGTCCGATTGCCATCGACCGAAGCACCCCTGTGCGGGCGTTGGACCGGCTGTTGCGCCAGGGGCGGGAGAAACTGGCCGAAGGCCGCTGGGTGGTGATCTTTCCTGAGGGTACCCGCATGGCGCCAAGCGAGCAGGGTGCATTCCACCCGGGCGGTGCGATGCTGGCCATCAAGGCCGGGGTGGATGTCCTGCCGGTTGCCCACGACGCCGGCCTTTACTGGGCGCGCCGCGGTTTCCTGAAAAAACCCGGCGTGATCCGTGTACGCGTCGGGCCCCCGGTCAGGACCGAGGGGAAAAAAGCGCGCACGGTAAACGATGAAGCCAAAGCGTGGATAGAAAACGCGATGACGTCGCTTTTAGGCGCTCCGGAAAAACCGGTGGATTCCGGAAAACAAAAAGCTGTTTAGGCCGATTTAGTGGCCTTTCTCATTTAGCGAAGCAAGGCGGGCGAAGTCTTCCACAGAGACTTTTTCAGGTCTTGTCTGAGGATCGAGTCCGGCCTCCAGTATTACCGACTCGTTACAAATTCCCTTTAAGGTATTGCGCAAGGTTTTGCGTCGCTGTGAAAAGGCCTGACGGACCAGGGCCTCGAATGCATCCTCATCGACCGTTGGGCCCATCGGAGTGGGGCGGGGCTTAAAAGCAACCACACTTGACCATACCTTTGGCGGTGGCGTAAATGCGTCCGGGCCCACATCAAAAATCAGGTTTGTTTCGAAAACCCGACTCATCATAACTGTCAGCCGACCATAGTCCTTGCCGCCAGGTGGTGCCGTCAAACGTTGGGCAACCTCTTTTTGCACCATAAACACCATTCGATCGATCCTCTCGCGCTGCGCCAGGAGGCGGATCATGAGGGCGGTGGAGATGTTGTACGGGAGATTGCCAACGAGAACGACGTGTCCGTCTGGATGGATATTCCCAAGCGCCAGGGTCAGGGCATCCTGTTCGTGGATGTGAATGTTTTTTTGTGAAGCGTAGCGCTCTCGCAGCATCGGCACCAGATCGCGATCAATCTCGATGAGATGTAATTCATTTTCGCCGGCGGCGAGCCGGTCACTGAGCGCGCCGCGTCCGGGACCGATCTCGCAGAGTATCTCTCCTGGGTCCACGCAAAGGCTGCCAACGATCCGGTCAATGACGCCACCGTCATTTAAAAAATGCTGGCCGAAGCGTTTTCGAGGCCGCCCGGAGCCGGGAGTTTCAGGAACAACCACCGCTTAAGCTTATGGCAAGTTCCACCGCATGGATCAGGCTTGCGACCTGTGCCCGGCCGGTTCCCGCAAGATCCAGCGCAGTACCATGATCGACAGAAGTACGTACAAAAGGCAGGCCGAGGGTGATGTTAACTACCTCACCAAATCCTGCGTACTTGATGACAGGCAGGCCCTGGTCGTGAAACATGGCGACGACTACGTCGACTGCTTTCAGGTTCTGCTGAGTAAAGGCAGTATCAGCGGGCAAGGGGCCTTGCAGAACGAGGCCCTCTGCCCTCAGCATGTTGATGACGGGTACGATGACGTCCTGCTCTTCCCGGCCCAGGTAGCCCGCCTCCCCCGCATGCGGATTGAGCCCACAAACCCCAATCACCGGCGCCGGGATACCGAAACGGGCGCGAAGGTCTGCATCGATCACACGCAACACTGCTTCCAGAGTCTCACGTGTCACCGCCCGGGGGACTTCACTTAACGGCAGATGAATCGTCACCAGTGCTACGCGTAGTGTATCGGTGGCCAGCATCATGACGGGGGTGTCTACGCCGGCCCGCTGCGCCAAAAATTCCGTGTGGCCGACAAAATCATTGCCCGCTTCGATCAGCGTGCTTTTCTGGACAGGCGCAGTCACCATGCCAGAGAACGCACCACTGAGACAGCCGTCTGTGGCCGCCGTCAGCATCTCAATGACGTAGGGCGCATTGTCAGTGTCAGGTTTACCGGGCACCGCCGGCGCACTGAGCGCGACGGGCAACAGTGTGGCTTCACCACCCGGAGCAATGAGCGTGTCGCCTTTAAGCGCCAAAGGTAACTTCAGAAGCGCTGCCCGCTCAAGCAACAGGTCGGGGTCGCAAACAATAACGAGCAGCCCTGGAAAGGGCTGCTGCAGTAACTGCACCGTAAGTTCGGGGCCGATGCCGGCGGGCTCACCGGTCGTCAGGACGAGGGGGGGGGCTGTCATCGCGATGGCGGTTGAGGTTATGCCTGACGCTGAATTAGCGAGGCGAACCTAAACCGCTTATTGGACGATTTCGCCTTTGTCGTTATCAACCAGCACCGGGTTATCGAAGAACTGTATGTCGGGCTTTGAGTAGCGCTCGGTGATCCAGGCAATTCGCTCGTCGTCGAACCAGCTTTTGGCGTTTTCCATAGTATCAAAGCAATACACACCCCCGGCACGATGGTTTTCAAGATCTGCGAGGTAGTTTTTTCTGATAAGACCCGCGGTGTCCCGGTAAATCGGCGCGGTCTCAAGGAATTTTTCCTTGAGCGTTGCCGCATCGAGATCTGAAGAAATCGGGAATGTAACGAGTACGACAATCATGGCGTCTCCACCGGTTTTCCTTGCGATACCCCTGGACCTTACTCTACCGTGACCGACTTCGCCAGATTACGCGGTTTGTCTACATCGGTACCCTTGATGAGGGCCACATGGTAGGAGAGTAGCTGTAACGGCACCGAGTAGATGATCGGCGCGATGGCGCTATCGACCGGTGCGACATGCAATATCCGAACATCCTCGCTTTCCACCAGACCTGATGTTGGATCAGCAAACAGGTAAAGCCGGCCACCGCGGGCACGCACTTCCTCAAGATTTGATTTGAGCTTTTCTATCAGCAGATCATTGGGCGCGACAGCAACGATGGGCATTTTTTCATCGACCAGCGCCAGGGGTCCATGCTTGAGCTCACCCGCCGGGTAGGCTTCTGCATGGATGTAGGAGATTTCCTTGAGCTTGAGCGCGCCTTCCATCGCGATCGGGAAATGAGCGCCCCGCCCAAGAAAGAGCGCATGCTCTTTGTCGCCGAAAACCTTGGCAACATCGGCAATCGCATCCTCCATGCCCAGCACGGACTCCAGCGCTGCGGGCAGGGTGCGTATCTGGCGCACCACGTGAGACTCAAAGCCCGTATCGAAACCCTGGCGCCGTGACAACACCAGCGCCAGCAGTAAAAGACCCGTCATGGCGCTGACGAAAGTCTTGGTGGAAGCCACGCCCACCTCAGGCCCGCAGTGGGTCATGAATGCAAGATCAGATTCACGCACCAGAGATGATTCCGGCACATTACAGATCACCAAAGAGCCGGCGATCTTCTGGCGGATGGCCTCCTCGAGCGCAGCGAGCGTATCCGCAGTCTCACCGGACTGGGAAATCGTTACCACCAGCGTGCCTTCGTGCGAGGCATGCCGGCGGTGTCGGTATTCACTCGCCACCTCGACCTTGCAGGGGATCCCGACGTATTCCAGCCAATGCTGCGCCACGAGTCCGGCATGGTAGCTGGTGCCGCAGGCAATGATCTGGACCTGCCGCGTGGCATCAAAAATCTTCCCCGCCTGTGCGCCGAAAGATTCCTCCAACACCTGATCACCCAGCAGCCGGCCTTCCAGGGTATCTGCAACCGCTCGGGGCTGTTCGTGGATTTCCTTTTGCATGAAGTGACGGTATTCACCCAGCTCGGCGCTGTCGCCCGACTGGGTACTGGTATGAACCGGCCGTTCAGCGATCTCTCCGGCACGGTCGCGGATAAGACACTCTGTCCCACGAATATCTGCGACGTCACCATTTTCGAGCACCTGGTAATCCCGTGTTACTGTCAACAGCGCGTTGATATCCGACGCCACAAAGTTCTCGCCATCGGCGCGGCCCAGCAGCAGCGGTGGGCCCTGGCGGGCAGCGACGAGCCGCTCCGGTTCCCCAGCATGGACCACCGCAAGCGCAAAACTGCCGTGCAACTCTGCCATCGTGGCGCGGACAGCATCAGCGAGATCCAGCCCATCCTGCAGGTGCAGGTACACCTGGTGCACTACGACCTCGGTATCGGTTTCCGAAGTGAAGCTAAGACCCGCTGCACGTTGCGCATCGCGCAGGGGCTCGTGGTTTTCGACAATTCCGTTGCAGACCAGCGCCAGCGTCCCGTTGCAGATATGTGGATGCGCGTTGGGCTCTGTAACCCCGCCGTGCGTAGCCCAGCGGGTGTGAGCGATCCCGGTCGTGCCTGCCAGCGGTGCCTGGCGCAGCGCCTGCTCGAGTTCGCCGACTTTGCCCACCGTCCTCGCTCGCTCCAGCTCACCCGCCGGATTGATCAAAACCACCCCGGCCGAGTCGTAGCCGCGGTACTCGAGGCGACGCAAGCCTTCGAGCAGAAAACCGCTCGCTTCAGAGGTCCTGACTGCTCCGACAATACCGCACATAAGTTTGCTTACTCTTTAAAGAAGGTCTGCAGATTCAGAGAATCACTACCACAGGGACTGCGACCGGATCAGCTTTTCTTCTCTTTTTTCGGTCGTTTCCACCCGGTTCGAACCTGCTGCTCTGCCCGCGTCAGTGCCAGTTGGCCTTCGGGCACGTCGCGGGTAACCGCCGAACCCGCGCCCACCGTGGCGCCGTCGCCCACGGTCACCGGCGCCACCAGAGCGCTGTTTGAACCGATAAAGGCATCGTCACCAATCACAGTAGGGTGCTTGTTGGCACCATCATAATTGCAGGTGATCACGCCTGCACCGATATTAACCCGCTGTCCCACCGTAGCATCGCCCACGTAGGCGAGATGATTCGCTTTGCTGTCCTCGCCAAGGGTCGCGTTCTTGGTCTCCACGAAATTGCCGACCCGTGCACCTGAATCCAGCACGGTTCCCGGTCGTAGCCTCGCAAAGGGGCCGACCGAGCAGTGATCGGCGATCTTCACTCCCTCAATCAAGCTGTTGGCGCGGATCTCGACACCGCTGCCGATCTCGCTATCGATGATCTGGCAGTTGGGCCCCACCGACACCTGGCTGCCGAGTGTGACTTCTCCCTCAATCACCACGTTAATATCGAACACGCAGTCTTCACCAAAATGCAGGTCGCCGCGAAGGTCAAAGCGCGCGGGATCGCGCAGGTTGAGCCCTGCGTCCATCAGCGATTCAGTTTGGCGTGCCTGGAAACACCGCTCCACCATCGCAAGTTCTGCCTGGCTGTTAACACCGGCAATTTCATCGGAATCCGCACAGGTAACGCTCGCTACCGTGGCGCCTGAGTGCACCGCACGGCCGACCACATCGGTCAGGTAATACTCCCCCTGGTGGTTGCTGTTGTCGATTTCATCCAGCCAGACCCGAAGGCGATCGGCCGGGCATGCTATGAAGCCGGTATTGATCTCCGTGATGCGACGCTCGGCCTCGGAGGCGTCGGCCTCTTCGACGATGGCCTTAACAGCGCCTGCGCCGTCGCGCAGTATCCGCCCGTAGCCATTCGGATCTTCCACGTCGGCTGTCAAGACCGCCGGGTCTTGGCCGGGACACTGCTTGAGCAGGGCGTGCAGGGTGTCCGCCCGGATCAGTGGAACATCGCCGTAAAGCACCAGGGCGAGAGAACCCGGGTCGACATCGGGCAAAGCCTGACGCACCGCATGTCCGGTGCCGAGTTGCTGGGCCTGCTCAACCCAGTGCAGATCTTCGGCATCGGCAAGTCGCTCGCGCACGGACCGAGCGCCATAGCCACACACCACGTGAATACGGGCCGGCAGCAACTGGCGGGCGGTGTCGAGGACGTGTTTCAGCAGCGGCCGTCCGGCGAGTTCATGCAGCACCTTGGGTAGGGCAGAACGCATGCGGGTGCCTTTGCCGGCAGCAAGGACGATGACTTCAAGCGTCATGGATCAGGATATTACTGCAATCGTCACCGCGGGGTGTCCCGTGAGGCGGGATTCAGTGAATCTGCTGCTGGGCGTCGGCAGCCAGCTCGGCAGGGGTTGCATCGCGTACCTCGGTCACCCGGACAATAAAGGTGATGTCCTGACCTGCCAAGGGATGGTTGCCGTCGACCGTGATCTCGCCGTCGCCGACCCGGATGACCCGAAAATGCATTGCTTCACCACGCTCATTTTCGGCATCGAGTTCAGCGCCCACGTGGCACAGTTCTTCAGGCGCGTTTTCAATACTGTCAGAGAAAGTCAAACCCGGGTCGTGTGGGCCGAAAGCCTCCTGGGCCTTAAGCAGAACTTCGGTTGTGTCCCCAGCACTCAAGCCTTCTAATGCGGCGGTCACCTGAGGAAAGAGGGGGGCATCGTCGCCGCCGTGAAGATAGGAGACCGGCAAACCGGTATGTTCGACGATTTTTCCCGAACCGTCCCTGATCGTGTACGCCACTGAGACGATTTTGTCGGTTCCAACCTGCTGGGACACAGTCTCTTCCCGCTGCGCGATGATCGGACGCAGGTCAGCCCCGACCTTTGCCACGCAGTTTCTGAATGGCTCGTAACTGGGCTGCCGCCTGAATCAGTTCCGCCTTGGCCTTGGCAAAGTCCATCTCACCGCTGCGGTCGCTCATCGCCTGCTCTGCGCGGCGCTGCGCCTCAAGGGCCGCCGCTTCGTCCAGGTCTCCGGCGCGCAGCGCGGTATCCGACAACACCGTTACCAGATGTCCCTGCACCTCAAGCATGCCACCCGACACAAAGAAAAACTGCTCTTCACCGGCTTCTTGCTGCACCCGGATCTCGCCGGGCTTGAGCCGTGTCAGCAGCGGGGCGTGCTGTGGTGCGATACCGATCTCGCCCATTTCTGCAGGTGCGAACACCATGGTGCCTTCGCCGGACCAGACTTCTTCCTCGGCGCTTACGATCTCGATCCTGATGGTATTAGCCATAACGGTTATCCAGCACGTTAGGTGACGGTTTTCGCCTTTTCAACGGCTTCTTCGATGCCGCCGACCATATAGAAGGCCTGCTCCGGGATGTCATCGTACTGTCCATCGATGATTCCCTGGAAACTGCGGATCGTGTCCTTGAGAGACACGAACTTACCCGGGGACCCCGTGAAGGTCTCAGCAACGAAGAAGGGCTGAGACAAAAAGCGCTGAATCTTTCGGGCCCGGTTGACGGCCTGTTTGTCTTCTTCCGACAGCTCATCCATGCCCAGGATCGCGATGATGTCCCGCAGTTCCTTGTAGCGCTGCAGGGTACCCTGCACTGCGCGGGCGGTGTCATAGTGCTCCTGACCGACGACCAGCGGGTCGAGTTGCCGGCTGGTGGAGTCCAGGGGATCAACCGCCGGATAGATGCCGAGCTCGGCAACCTGCCGGGAGAGCACCAGTGTCGCGTCGAGGTGTGCAAAGGTGGTTGCCGGAGACGGGTCGGTAAGGTCGTCCGCGGGGACGTAGACTGCCTGGAACGAGGTGATCGAACCGGTACGGGTAGAGGTAATCCGCTCCTGCAGAACACCCATTTCCGCCGCCAGCGTGGGCTGATAGCCCACCGCCGAAGGCATACGCCCGAGTAGCGCTGATACCTCGGTACCCGCCAGTGTGTAGCGATAAATATTGTCAACGAACAACAGGACATCGCGGCCTTCGTCACGGAAGTGCTCGGACATGGTCAGTCCCGTCAGCGCCACCCGTAACCGGTTGCCGGGAGGTTCGTTCATCTGACCGAAAACCATTGCCACTTTATCCAGCACACCGGACTCTTTCATTTCATGGAAGAAATCGTTTCCTTCACGGGTACGCTCACCGACCCCTGCAAAGACCGACAAACCCGAATGCTCTTTCGCAATGTTGTTGATCAGTTCCATGATGGTCACAGTCTTGCCCACACCGGCACCACCAAAGAGGCCGATTTTGCCGCCCTTGGAGATCGGCATGATGAGATCGATGACCTTGATGCCGGTTTCGAGAATGTCGACCGTCGGAGACTGGTCAGCGTAGCCTGGCGCCTTTCGATGAATCGGCAGAGAATCTTCAGCTCCCACGGGTCCGGCTTCATCCACCGGGTTGCCGAGGACATCCATGATGCGCCCGAGGGTCTTCTCACCTACCGGCACGGTAATTGGCGCGCCTGTGCTGCTGACCTTAAGGCCGCGCTTCAGGCCATCGCTTGAACCCATGGCGATACTGCGAACGACCCCGTCACCGAGCTGCTGCTGGACCTCAAGGGTCAGACCGCTTTCGCTGACCGTGAGGGCTTCGTAGACGCGAGGCACCGCGCCGCGCGGGAACTCGACGTCAACCACAGCGCCGATGATTTCAACAATGTTGCCGGTACTCATAGCGTTTTCCTCGTAAAGGTTCCTTATCTTTTCCGTCGGTGAGCGAGCGGCTATACCGCTGCGGCGCCGCCGACGATTTCAGAAATTTCCTGGGTAATAGCAGCCTGACGGGCCTTGTTGTAGACCAGCTGCAATTCGTCAATCAGGTTACCCGCATTGTCCGATGCGGATTTCATCGCCACCATTCTGGCGGCCATCTCGCAGGCGATGTTTTCCACTACGCCACGATAAATCAGCGATTCCACGTAGCGCATCATCAGTGCGTCCACCACATCCCGCGCGTCCGGTTCGTACAGGTAGTCCCAGTGCTGTTCCAGGCGCTCATCCGGCTCAAGCGCTGAGACCGGCAACAACTGGTCAACACGAGGCTGCTGCGTCATGGTCGTGACAAATCCATTGTGCGCCAGAAACAACCGGTCAATCTGGCCCTCACTGAACGCATCCATCGTGATCTTCATTGCGCCGATGAGATCAGCGAGCTGTGGCCTGTCTCCCAACTGCGTGGCTTCCGAAACGATGTTCACACCAACGCGCTTGAAAAAACCCAAGCCCTTGCGGCCGATCACGGTGACATCAATCTCTACACCCTTGTCGCGCCACTCCGACATGCTGTGGAGTACCTGTCTGAACAGATTGATGTTGAGCCCGCCGCACAGACCTCGATCACTCGAGACCACGATAAACCCGACCCGTTTCGGGTCACGGACCTCAGTGTAACTGTGCTTGTACTCCAGGTTGGCTTGGGCCAGATGGGCCATCACGCTGGCCATTTTTTCGGCGTAAGGCCGCGCGTGGTTCATCCGCTCCTGCGCGCGGCGCATTTTGCTCGCCGCGACCATCTCCATCGCCTTAGTGATCTTCTGAGTATTTTGGATACTCTTGATCTTGGTTCGGATTTCCTTGGCGCCTGCCATCGTCGGTGTCCTTCCTGGTCCTTACCAGCTGCCGTTGGCTTTGAAGTCTTTCAACGCCTCGTGCAGTTTCCCGGCGACCTCGTCGTTGTAGGCCTGATCGCGATTCATCTCATCCATGAAATCGCTGTGCTGGCTCTTCATGTGGCTTTGCATCGCCTGCTCGAATTCCACCACCTTGTTGGTGTCGATGTCATCAAGGTATCCCTCGTTCACGGCGAACAGACTCACTGCCATCTCCGCGACTGACATCGTGGAATACTGCTTTTGCTTCATCAGTTCTGTTGCACGTTCACCGCGCTCGAGCTGTTTGCGCGTCGCTTCGTCAAGGTCCGAGGCGAACTGCGAGAATGCTGCGAGCTCACGGTACTGGGCGAGTGCCAGACGGATACCGCCGCCAAGTTTTTTGATCAGGGGACACTGTGCGGCCCCACCCACACGCGACACCGAAAGACCAGCGTTGATGGCTGGTCGGATGCCAGCGTTGAAAAGGTCAGTCTCGAGGAAGATCTGCCCATCGGTAATCGAAATCACGTTGGTTGGCACGAAGGCAGAAACGTCGCCCGCCTGCGTCTCGATGATCGGCAACGCTGTCAACGAACCGGTCTTACCCTTGACCTCACCGTTGGTGCGTTTTTCGACTTCTTTTTCATTGATCCGGGCCGCGCGCTCCAGCAGGCGCGAGTGCAGATAGAAGACATCTCCAGGATAGGCTTCCCGCCCCGGCGGACGGCGCAACAGCAGACTGACCTGACGATAGGCCCAGGCCTGCTTGGTCAGATCATCATAAATAATGAGCGCGTCTTCACCACGATCGCGGAAATATTCGCCCATCGCGCATCCCGCGTAAGGCGCAATGTACTGCATGGCTGCTGAATCAGCCGCCGATGCCGACACGACGATCGTATGATCCATCGCGCCGTGCTCCTCGAGTTTGCTCACCACGTTTGCGACCGAGGATGCTTTCTGCCCGATCGCCACATAAACACACTTGATGCCGGTCCCTTTCTGATTGATGATCGTATCGATCGCAACAGCGGTCTTGCCCGTCTGACGGTCGCCGATGATGAGTTCGCGCTGGCCCCGACCGATCGGCACCATTGAGTCGATGGACTTCAGCCCTGTCTGTACCGGCTGTGACACGGACTGGCGCGTGATGACTCCGGGCGCGATGCTCTCAATCGGTGCGGTGCCGGCGGTTTCGATTGGGCCTTTGCCGTCAATGGCTTCGCCCAACGAATCCACCACGCGACCGAGGAGTCCCGGACCGATGGGGACTTCGAGAATGCGGCCGGTACATTTGACCGTATCTCCTTCGACGATGTGTTCGTAATCCCCGAGTACCACGGCGCCGACCGAGTCCCGTTCCAGGTTCAGTGCCAGACCAAAGGTGTCATTGGGAAACTCCAGCATCTCGCCCTGCATCGCGTCAGCGAGCCCGTGAATCCGGCAGATACCGTCGGTCAAACTGACGACTGTGCCTTCCGTGCGTGCCTCGGCACCGGCGTCAAAATCCTTAATCCTTTCCTTGATCAGTTCACTGATTTCGGAGGGGTTCAGTTGCATAGACATTCTTTAGTTCCTCTTGCAGCTGTTTTTGGCCTGAATCAGCCGCTCACCGCAGCTGCCAACTTTTCGAGCCGGGCCCTGACAGACCCGTCGATAACAAGATCGCCGGCACGGATTACCGCACCACCGATCAGCGAAGCATCTGTACTCACGCTGAGCTCCACCCGCCGGCCCAGTCTTTTCTCAAGTGCCTCGGCGATTCGCCGCTGGTGATCGTCCGAGACCGGCAGGGCACTTTCTATCCGCGCCTGGATGGTGCGCTCGGCCTCCGCGCGCAGCAGCTCGTACTGCTGCGAGATGGCCTCCAACGCGCCCAGCCGCCGATTACGAGCCAGTAATCGCACCAGGTTGCGGCCCGCCTCATCGAGGCGGTCACCGCATAGCTCGATGAGAACCCCAGCCAACGCATCGCGGGCAACGTGGGGATGGGCGAAAAGGCTGCTGACCTGGGGCTCTTGGGCAAGTTCTGCCAGCGCACCTAGCGCCCCGGACCATGCTGCGTAGTTATCCCCCTCCCTGGCCATCTCAAAAACAGCCTGGGCATAGGGGCGGGCAATACTGGCGTTTTCTGACATGGTTGCGCGGGCGCTCTTAAGAAAAATTACAGTTCGGTGATCAGCTCGTCGAGCATCTTGGCGTGGGCATCGGCATCGACCTCGCGGGACAGAATCTTGGACGCGCCCGTCACCGCCAGCGCTGCGACCTCTGTGCGCAGTGCCTCGCGTGCCATATTCGCCTCCTTATCGATCTCGCCGCGGGCGGCCGACAGGATTCTGTCGCCCTCGGTGCGGGCGTTACCCTTGGCCTCTTCGACCATCTCTGCTTCACGCTTTTCCGCTCGGCGGATGATCTCCTGCGCCTGCTCTTTCGCTTCGCCGGTTACCTGCTCGGCATGCTCGTGCGCCTTAGCTTTCGCCTGCTGGCCTTCCTCGGCAGCTGCCAACCCATCGGCGATCTTGGTCTTGCGGTCGTTCAGGGCCGTCACAATCGGAGGCCAGACGAACTTCATGCAAAACCAGACGAAAACGACAAAAGCCACACTCTGGCCGATCAGCGTCGCGTTGATGTTCATAGCCGTTACCTAATTTAAAGTGGCGTTTAGCCGCCGACGACAGCAAACATAATGTAGAGCGCGATGGCGACACCGATAATGGGAATGGCGTCCACCAGTCCCATCACGATGAAGAACTGGGTGCGCAGCATCGGCAGCAGTTCCGGCTGGCGGGCAATACCTTCAAGAAAGCGTGCACCCAGCACACCAACACCTACGCCAACGCCTACGCCAGCGAGACCAAGCAGTACCGCGCCGGCGACGTAGAGTAGAGCTGTTTCCATGAGATTCTCCTGTTGGAAGTTTGTCGGGTTAGATCAGATCAAGATCCGAAAAATAATCAGTGATGACTATGGGCCATCTCCAGGTAAACGATCGTCAGGGTCATGAAAATGAACGCCTGCAACAGCACGATCAGGATATGAAATACGGCCCAGGCCCAGTGCAGCGCACCGCCGGCGATCGCCAGTACCGCGCCGCCCGAAAACAACAGCGCGATCAGGATAAAAATCATCTCCCCGGCAAAGAGATTGCCAAAGAGACGCAGCGACAGTGAGACTGGCTTTGATATCAGGCTAACGAACTCCAGAAAAAAGTTCGCCGGCAGAAAGAGGATCTTCAGAATCGGGTTTTTCGCCTGGAAGGGCTGCATCGTGAGTTCGGCCGCAAATCCGCCGACCCCTTTGACCTTGATGCTGTAAAAGAGCGTTAGCACGAATACGCCGAGCGCCATGCCGAAGGTTGCATTGGGGTCAGTTGTCGGCACAACCTTCATATACTCGATGCCCATGAGTTTGGCGAGTTCGGGAAGCCAATCGACTGGAACCAGATCCATGGTGTTCATCAGCAGCACCCAGACGAACAGCGTGAGGGCAAGCGGAGCGACCAGATCATTCTTGTGGGAAAAGGAGCTCCGGACATTGTCATCAACGAATTCGACAGTCCACTCGACAAAATTCAGCAGGCCGGCGGGTGTGTTGACACTCGCGCGCGCAGCGGCCCTTCGGAATACCCAGAGAAAGAGCACGCCAAGCAGTACCGACCAGAACATCGTATCCAGGTGGATTGCCCAAAAGCCCATGGCTTTGGCCTCTGCAGCCCCATGTGCTATTCCCCACGTACCGTCGGGGTGCTGACCATAAGTCAGGTTCTGCAGGTGGTGCTTGATGTAGCCGGTTGTTGTCAGTACTTCGCTTGATGCCATCTCAAAACGGTTCTCAGTTCTCTAGCCTGTCGGTCGCTCACCGACATCGTTCCGTTGGGCGAAGATCGCCCCGATAGTTGCGGCCAGCAGCGTTGCAAGCAGCCCCGCCAGAAAGCCCCCAACCGCCAAGTTGTCCGCGAACGCGAAAGCCATCGCACACAGCGCACCGGTGATGACCAGCTTGCCGAATTCCGCCCGGTACAAATTGGCGAGCGCTGCCTCTCCCGAGGTTTCAGCCGGCGCCGAGAAAACCCGCCAGACCGAGTAACCGTTGGCCAATAGGGCGATCCCCCCTCCCAGCAGGGCCGAACGGGCCTGGCCATCCGCCAGCATCGCCAGCAGTATTGCCGTCAACACCATCGTCGCGCCGGCAAATACCAGCACCCATCGAAGGGTGTCCCCGGTACTCACCACCGTCTGCGAGCGAGGCACTCCCGGTGCCTTTGGCATCGTGCCGATCTCTATCGGATTAGGGGCCGCGACCATAGGACTGTTCGGCCTTTTTGTGCTGCAATAAAGGGCGCGCAGTATAGGGGAGCGCAGCCCTATGGGTCAATCCATTCATCCCGATAAAGCCCGGTAATTGGGCCTGTTTTAGCCTAGTCCGGATGGCCCCTTCGAGCGGCGGATAGCCGAGGATCAGGCCAGAACTTCTGCCCACCGCAAACGCAGCTCGTCAATGTCCGTATACCCTGCCGCAAGGAGTCCAAACCGATGGGGCCCGTCAGGCGACTGCGACTGCCAAATCACGCTTGGAAAGCCCGTCACCCCGAACTTTCGGACCGTGTGCATCTCGGACGTCAACTGCTGATCGACGGCTGTGGAGGCGATATCCTGGGCAAAGCGCCCAACATCAAGGCCAATCTCCCCGGCAAGTGAAATCAGCGTGTCCTGTTCGACAGGATTTCTGGCCAGAAGAAAATAGGCGCTCTGGACCGCTTCATACATCGCTTTTCGGGCTGAGACTGCCTGCAGCCCAGCAGCCACCACCGCCCGGCAGGCAGGGTACGTGGTACGGCGAGGCAGGCACTCATCCCAGAAGGCGAAATTGAACTGTGCGCCAGTCCGCGCCGCGACGACCCGCCACGCATTCTGAACATAATCGCGGGTAGACGCATCCATCGGCTGGTCCGTATCCGGGGCCAATCCACCCATCAGGTCGACCACCCGGTTGGTGGTGGACAACCCTGCCTCAAACTCATGCCAGACCGGCCGGAAACCCCAGCACCAGCTGCACATCGGGTCCACTATCAGGTACAGCGTCACGGCCATTTGCGAGAACCGTTTTCTCCGAGCTCACGATGAGGAAAACTATATCGGACCGGGGACCTTGCTGGTGAGGCTCGGGAAGGGCTCGCTTTGTGATGTTCCGTTTGCGTGGGGAGATGGGCCAGCCGGCTGGGTGCCAGAAACACCCCGGGATGCTATGCTTCTCGCTACCTTGGCACCACAACTGTCGACAGCCTTCACAGAAGGATTAGCGCTCCAAGGGCCTGCGTTTTTCAACTGCAACAGCACAATCGCAAGAAATGAATACCCGTAAATACCTAAGCTCACGAGGATTGGTGCTAATGGCAATCGCACTCGGCGTGATTCGTCCCGCGGTGTCAGAGACTGCCGCCTACACTGTGCAGGCCGGCGATACACCGTGCGAGATCGCCGAGTCTTTTCGGGTAAGCTGTGCGAGCCTGATGGAGGCCAACAGTCTCGCCACGGGATCCGTCATTTACCCCGGTCAGATGCTTGTTGTTCCCACGGGTGGGATTGCTGAGCCAACCCAAGCGCCCGCCCAGACAAGCGAGACGGCACTAACGAGTTCGCAGCCCACAACCGAGGATGTCGTTGCGGTTAGCGTTCCCGAGACCGTTACCACCGAGACCGGCGACGAGAAAACAGATCTGCTCTCGGTATATCAGATGGCCAGGGCACAGGATCCCATCTTCGCCGCGAGGAGTTATCAATATCAAGCGGCCCGGGAGGCTGTTCCCCAGGCCCAGGCAGCGCTTCGACCACAGTTGAGTGCCAGCGGTGCCCACACTGAGGCTACCTCTGACACCCTGGCTGGAACCCAGGCTTCTATCGCGCTCTCTCAGGCGCTGTACAACCGAAGCAGCCGGATTTCGGTCACGCAGGCGGGCCAACAGGTTGATCAGGCTGAACTTGGGCTCATGATCGCGTCGGCAGACCTTGTCAATCGCGCTGTCAGCGCGTATTTCTCAGTACTTGCTGCGCAGGACAACGTCGAGCTCTCCCGCCGGAATGAACGCGCGATTGGCCGTCAACTGGAACTCGCGCAGGAACGCCTGGATGTGGGCCTCGGCACCCGCACAGACCTTTTCGACGCCCGAGCCCGGTTTGAACAAGCCGTAGCCGATACCATTGAGGCTGAAAAAATCCTGGACGACTCCCAGCAGGCCCTCATTGCGCTGGTCGGAGAGGAAGTCGCTGAGCTACGGCCATTGCCGGACTCTGTCAGGCTGGGTCCACCGCAGCCGGACGATAGTGAAGAGTGGGTAGCGGCGGCGCTGAAAAACAACCCCGGCCTTAAAGTGAAATCGCTGGGCATCTCGCTTTCCGACCTCGAGATCGATCGACAAAAGGCGCAGCGACTGCCCACGGTCGGCATGCAACTGTCAGGAAATTACGCAGACACCTACATCGGCGACGACACCAATGCCCGGCTCTTGTTCTCGGTGGATATCCCTTTTTACCAGGGCGGCCTGATAGACGCCCGTGTCCGCGAAGCAGCGGAGAATCTGAACGCTGCCCGATCGGACCATGAAGCGGCCGTGCGTGACCTTCGCCGCGATACGCGTCAGACCTTCCTTGGCGTCAAAAGCCGGCTGCGTCGTATCGACGCGCTAGCGGAAGCGGTGCGCGCTGGAGAAAACGCGTTGCTGGCCAAGGAAGAAAGTTTCGCTGCCGGACTCACCACCAACATAGCAGTACTGGACGCGCAGCGAGACCTTTTCCGGGCACAGCGTAATTACCTGAAAGAGCGCTATGACTATATCCGGCAAATGCTCGAACTTGAGGAACTCTCGGGCAATCTGGACGAAGAAGACGTCCGCCGTGTGAACGCCCTGCTCGCAGACGTCAATTAGGCTCAGGAAGCAGGCCGTAGGGCAAACACGATCTGCCCTTCGCCCAAAACCGTACGGAAGTTCGCCGTCACACGGCCAATCCCGCTCAGCACAACAGCGGGCCCGACCGGCCCGAGTGACAGCAATTCATCCGCCCGCAGTGTCCGTCCGCGCGATGCGAGTCGCTGCTGCAGCGCCCACACGGCATGCTTGGCCTTTTGGTTCCCGGCTAAGCCCTTCCCCTGGGTCAATGCCTCACCAGCCTTGTCGGTGAGGGTGGCCTCCAGCGGTGCACTCAGGAAATCGGCTACAGCCGATGGCGGGATTGGCCAGGGCTCGCCCAGCACCAGGTAGCGGATACCCGTATTGACCGCAGTCATCGCTGCCCAGTCATTTGTCTGTTCTTTGCTGAGTAACTGGTCGCGGACAATCACTGCTGGGATCAGTTCCGAAAAATGCGCCCCCAGCGAAGATGCCGCGTCAACGTCGCCAATTGCTTCAGACCGCACACGTACCAGCAATCCAAGCTGTACGGCCTGATCCGATCCCTTCGCTCCGTATAGAGTCGCACCGCTGGAGGTGAACATGTTCTCAAGCAGCAGGGTGACCACCGTTTCCCCATCGCCCGCCCGCTCACAAAGATAGCCGGCCACCGCACCGTAGTCCGGGGCAAGGTTCAGCACCAGCAAATCCTGGATCTCAATTGCCAGGCTGGCACCGAGCTCAGGCAGCGGGCTAGCCATTTGCTCGCGGGTCACGAAGGATGCCAGTGCCCGGGCGAGCGCTTCCTGTCCGGTATTAGCCCAAGCCGGCGACATAGCTGCAGGGGGCAAAACTAGACCCAACATCAAAATCGATGCCAACGACACTGCGTGGTGGCACCGGTGATTCGGTTTTCTTTTATACACGGGCTCTTGACCTGAAACATGGATACTGCCACCATGATGCCAACCGCCCAGCCCGGCATCAAGTGGCGCGCCACAGTTTCATCCTTTGGATTCCAGCTTGTGACCGACACCTCCAGACAGCCTCGTAGTCGAATTACCATTACGGAAGCAGGCCGACTATTCGGGGTTTCTACCAATACCATCCGCCGGAGGGTAAAAAATGGTCATCTGACCCCCTTCCAGCGTCATCAGCTGGGGGGTCGCCCGCGCTATGTTTTCGATGTTTCCGATCTCATCCGTGTATTCGGAGAACCGGAAACCCAGTCTAGTAATACGTCACACACTAGTGACAGCGGCATGCCGCGGAACGTTCCAAAATTAGAACCTACTGAAAAGGAAGAGTTTTTTGATGAACTCGACTCGTTCCATCAACTTGAAAGAGATTACGCTACCTTGAAAGCGAGATATGAAGCACAAAGCCGCCACCTTGAAGATCTGCAACGCCTGCTGACCCCGCGCCTGGAATCCCGGCGGCTTGTCGGACAACGTGCGGCCCGGTATCTGGGGGAACTCTCCAGAGCATTCAAGGGAGAGGACCGCTAATGGCGCGACTCACCTTGATTCGGCGACTGCTACGCCCTACCGGCGTGCTGTTAACGGCCCTGGTACTCGCGGGGAACCCCATCAGCGCCGGCGCCCAAGCGACGAGTGACCCGCTACAACCCTTCAACCGGGCGATGTTCGCTTTCAACGATGCCGTAGACCGTGCCTTGCTCCGCCCACTCGCCATCGGCTATCGCGCGGTCCTGCCACAGCAGATGCGAAATGGCGTCAACAATTTTTTCAACAACCTCCGGGCGCCAACCACCCTACTGAACGACCTTCTTCAGGGAAAACCCAAGCGCGCCCAGCAGACCATCAACCGCTTCGTCGTCAACAGTACCCTGGGGTTGCTGGGATTCGTCGATATCGCGTCCGGCCTGGGATTTCCAGCCCATCAGGAAGACTACGGACAGACACTGGCTGTTTGGGGGATCCCCTCCGGGCCTTATATTGTGCTGCCGCTGCTGGGTCCGAGCACGGCAAGGGACGCGCTCGGCAAAGTGCCCGAATTCTATATTGCCGACCCCCTGTGGGATCCGGATGATACGGCCGTTACGGTCACCCGTTTCGGACTTCGGGCCGTTGATATCCGCTCCCGGCTTCTTGATCTCGACCGCGTTGTCCAAATGCAGGTCGACCCGTACCTGTTCTTCCGGGAGATGTATCTCCAGAACCGCCAGCGCGCGATCATGGATGGCGCCATGCCTGACCGGACCAAAACGACCGATGGTCTAGAGCAGCAACTGCTCAAAGATTGACCGGGGGGGGTGCTCTGACGTGGCGACCTGGGCCGTAGGCGATGTTCAGGGTTGTCTCGATCCGCTGAATCGACTCCTGGACAAAATCACCTTTTCCCCGGAGTCTGATCAGCTCTGGCTGGTCGGTGACCTGGTTGGCCGGGGCCCGGATCCGTGCGGTGTTCTGGACCTTCTGATTTCTTTAGGAGACCGTGCGGTTTGCGTTCTGGGAAATCATGACCTGCACCTTATTGCCGCACATTTCGATCTGTGCCGTGTGAAACCAGAAGACAATCTTTCGCCGGTCCTAGAACATCCTGATCGGGCGGATTATATAAATATTCTTTTAAAACAACCACTTGTGTACTACTCAGCAGATATCAACTGGGTTATGGCGCATGCTGGTCTCTACCCCTGGTGGTCCCTGACTCAAAGTCTGGATCTTGCAGGCGAAGTTTCCTGCGCCCTCCAGGGGCGCGATCCAGAGGTGTTTCTCGAGAACATGTATGGCAACACCCCGACGCAATGGGAGCAGGGACTCTCGGGCTGGGACCGCTTGCGATTCATCACTAATGTTTTTACACGGATGCGTTTATGTGATGCGCGGGGGCGTCTCGATTTTAAGCACAAGGGGCCCCCGGATAGTGCGCCCGCGGGCTTTAAGCCCTGGTTTGATTTTGAAAATCCCGGCCTTTCAAACACCCGCGTGGTCTTCGGCCACTGGTCGACGCTGGGCGCGCTCGAACGGTCGCCTTATTTCGGTCTCGACTCGGGCTGTATCTGGGGAGGACGCTTAAGTGCTGTACACCTTGAGTCCGAACACGTTAACATCATCTCGGTGCCCTGTGACCCCGATGCAAGCATCTGCCCCAATGACTGACGCTTACGAAATTGACATTGAAGTCGAGACCTCTTACATGGCGGAGCACTCCGAGCCTGAAGAGGACCGCTATGTCTTTGCCTACACGATTACCCTGGTGAACCGGGGGTCTGTTGCTGCGAAACTGCTGTCCCGACGGTGGATTATCACCGATGCCGACAATCGCACCGAGGAAGTAGAAGGGGAAGGGGTGGTCGGAGAGCAGCCCACCCTGAAGCCGGGGGAGGGTTTCCGTTATACATCAGGCGCGGTCATCGAAACTCCAGTGGGCACGATGCACGGGTCCTACAAAATGCTGGCCGAAGACGGCCAGACTTTTGATACTGATATCCCCCAGTTTGTCCTCTCAGCGCCTAGAGTATTGCACTAAAATATTATAAATACTTGATTTAATTATTGTTTTTATCTTATACGTCGAGGTTACCAACGGCAAACGCGTTTCGTTGGATAAATTCCCGCCGGGGCGCAACCTCCTCGCCCATCAGTACCGTAAAGATCTCGTCTGCACCCACCGCGTCTTCTATATGAACCTGTGAGAGGCGACGCTGACCGGCATCCATGGTGGTCTCCCAAAGCTGCTCCGGATTCATCTCACCGAGGCCCTTGTATCTCTGGATGTTGATCCCGCGGCGTGCCTCTGACATCAGCCAGGACAGCGCCTCGGCAAAGGTCTCCAGCTGCTGCTCGCGCTGGCCGCGCTTTACTGTAATGGCGTCGCCGACTTCTGATCGCAGCCGATTCCCCAAAGCGGTTAGCGACGTGTACTCAGTGGACTCAAAGAAGTCTCTCAGAAAGCGGCTTTGCCGGTAACGGCCGTGCCGCTCACTATCGACCACTAGCGCCAGGCCGTCAGCCTGGTCATCCCAGGCCACCCGGTAGGTGGCACCACCCCCGGTCTGCGCGTCAGTGTTGAGCGCGGCGCTTAACGCGCCTGCAAAGGCATCGCGCTGCACCGGGTCTGAGACAGCGACAAGCTCAAGTTGCGGCTGACCACAAAATGCCCAGAGTACTTCAGCCTGATAGCGTCTCGCCATCCGGTAAATGGCGGTCTCGACCGTAAAATATTCGCTGCAGATACCCCGCAGCGCCTTACCAGTAAGCGGTTTGACGGTATCGTGTTTGGGCATCAGCTCAGCATCCTCTAGCGCCAGATCCAGGAGTATCCGATGCAGCTCATCATCATCCTTCACGTAGGTTTCTTTCTTCCCCGAAGTGAGTTTATAAAGCGGCGGCTGCGCGATATAGACGTGGCCACGCTCGATCAGTTCAGGCATCTGCCGGTAGAAAAATGTCAGCAAAAGCGTTCGGATATGGGACCCATCGACATCGGCATCGGTCATGATAATGACCCGGTGATAGCGCAAGCGGCTGACGTCAAAATCATTCGTACCAATGCCTGTCCCCAGGGCGGTAATGAGCGTACCCACCTCGTCTGACGCCAGCATCTTGTCAAAACGGGCCTTCTCGACATTCAGAATCTTGCCTTTCAATGGCAGGATCGCCTGAAAACGCCGGTCCCGAGCCTGCTTTGCGGAACCCCCGGCAGAGTCACCCTCGACCAGGTAAATCTCGCAAAGGGCTGGATCTTTTTCCTGGCAATCAGCAAGTTTGCCGGGCAAGCCACCGATCTCGAGCGCGCTTTTACGCCGGGTCATCTCCCGCGCCTTTCGAGCGGCATCGCGCGCCCTGGCAGACTCGACGATCTTCTCCATGATCGCGCGCGCCTCTGTGGGGTGCTCCAGCAAAAAGGTACCCAGGTGGTCGTTTACCAGTGATTCCACAGGACCCCGGATATTCGAAGACACCAGTTTATCTTTGGTTTGGGAGGAAAACTTGGGATCAGGAACCTTGACCGACAACACGGCCGTAAGACCTTCACGACAGTCCTCGCCGCGCAGGCTGATTTTGACTTTCTTAGCGAGCCCGGACTCCTCCATGTAGCGCCCCAGGGTTCGCGTTATCGCCGAGCGCAGGCCCTCCAGGTGAGTTCCTCCATCCCGCTGGGGGATATTGTTGGTGTAGCAAAAGACGTTTTCCTGGTAGGAGTCGTTCCACTGAAGCGCGAGTTCGACAATGACATTGTCGCGCTCATCCCGTATATAACAGGTGGTTGGGTGCAGAGCGCTCTTTTGGCGGTTGAGATGGGCCACGAAGGCCTCGATCCCCCCTTTGTACTCAAAAATATCTTCTGTATCCGCACGCTCATCGACGAGCCGGTTGCGCACCCCCGAGTTTAGGAAGGACAACTCCCGGAGCCGTTTAGCAAGAATATCGTGGTGCATTACCGGATCTGAAAAGACCTCAGGATCCGGTCGAAAGTGCACCTCGGTGCCGGTTCGGTCAGTCTCACCCACTACAGCAAGCGGCGCCCTGGCGAGACCTTTTTCGAATTCCTGGCGGAATATCTGGCCTTCCCGGTGGATCGTGAGTCTCAGGTAGGAAGAAAGGGCGTTCACCACAGAAACCCCAACGCCGTGCAGACCCCCGGACACCTTGTACGAGTTCTGGTCGAACTTCCCCCCGGCATGCAGTTGGGTCATGATGACCTCAGCTGCAGAGCGCCCCTCTTCAGCAATCATTCCTGTCGGGATACCGCGCCCGTCGTCAATAACGCTGATGGTCTCATCGGCATGGATGGTGACCGTCACTTCAGTGCAAAAACCCGCCAGCGCTTCATCAATCGCGTTGTCGACAGCCTCAAAAACCATGTGGTGCAGACCTGTGCCATCGTCGGTATCACCGATGTACATACCCGGGCGCTTTCGCACCGCTTCAAGGCCCTTGAGAACCTTGATACTACTTTCGTCATAAACAGGGGATGTCGCCATAAACACTCCGGAATTGGTCTGAGAATTATACCATCTGCACCGGGTCAGAATCCCGAAAAATGGCTATTTTTAGCGGTTTTTATAGTTCCACGTGGAACATTCTGCCCGTGTTTGGGCTGTTCCACGTGGAACATCGCGGAGTCGCCTAAAGGCGCATCGGCATGATGAGGTACAACGTATCGTCGTCGTTGGGATCGTGCAGCATGCACCCGGTATTCGCGTCCTGAAGTTCGGCCTCCACCTGGTCGTTGGTGAGCGCCTTCAGCGCGTCCATCAGATAGGTTACGTTAAAGCCAATTTCGACATCCGTCCCGGTGTAGTCAACTGGTATCTCATCTGTGGCTTCTTCATGTTCGGGATTATGGGCACTGACCTTGAGGCTTCCTTTGCTGAGTTCAAGCCGGATACCTCTGTATTTCTCGTTGGTTAAAACAGCGGTTCTAGCCAGCACCTCATGAAACTGTTGGCGGTCAGCGACCATTTTCTGGTTAAGGACCTGCGCCATGACCGCTTTGTAGTCTGGAAATTTTCCGTCAATCAGTTTACTGATCAGGGTGCCTCCGGGCCGCTCCAAACTGATGTGGTTGTTGTTGAGCTCCACGGTTATATCTTCCGCGCCTTCACCCAGAAATCGCCCAAGTTCTGCTACTGCCTTGCGTGGAACGATAACCTGGCGTTGTCCGCCCGCCGGGCTTGTAAGTGACGCCCGGCTCCTGGCCAGACGATGCCCGTCAGTGGCGACCGTTGTAACGGTGCTGCCTTCAAGCTCCAGCAGAACCCCATTAAGAAAATACCGTACATCCTGCTGCGCCATGGAAAACGACGTCCGATCGAGTAGTGCTTTAAGCTCCTTTCGTGGGATCGTGATCCGCTCTTCCCATGTTCCGGCTTCGAGGCGGGGGAAATCCTTAGGCGGCAAAGCCTGTAGGGTAAAGCGGCTCCGGCCCGAGCGCATTTTTGCCTTATTGCCCTCTCCACTGAAATCAATGGTTGCGGTCTCGGGCAACGCTCGGCAGATATCCAGCAGTTTTCGCGCGGTGACGGTGCACTCTCCGTCCTCGCCACTCAGCACTTGTGCTTCGATGCTGATCTCAACTTCAAGATCCGTACCCACCAGTGTCAGTCGTTTACCTTCCAGCTGCAGGAACACATTAGCGAGTATGGGTAAGGTCTGGCGTCGCTCCACCACGCTGGTCACAATACTAAGCGGGCCCAACAGAACTTCGCGCTCAATCTGAAATTTCATATTTAATCTAAAAGAATGTTAATGTTTATAAGGTCTGTGGATAAGTTGATTATGATGTTTTCCCTAATGTTTACAAATAGTTATAGTTTTTCTACTGTTAAGAATTCTGTGGATAGAAAGCATGGAAAATTGGGATAAAAACACGCCCGAACCACCACCGCGATTCTAGCCGACATTATCCACAATTTATCCTCGTTAAGCGCCCAGGATTCTCTGCAGGTTTTGATAATCCTCTCTTACCCTAGCGTCGGTTGAAATCAATTCCTGGACCTTCCTCTGGGCGTGCAGCACGGTGGTGTGGTCGCGCCCGCCAAATGCATCACCGATCTCCGGCAGGCTCATGTTGGTTAGCTCCTTCGCCAACGCCATAGCGATTTGTCTTGGTCTTGTAATCTGACGGTTACGCCGCTTGGAATGCAGGTCGGCGATCCGCATCTTGAAATATTCAGCGACTATCTTCTGAATGTTCTGAATCGTCACCCTTCGTTCTTGGAACACCAGCAGATCGCGCAGTGCCTCGCGAGTCAGTTCAAGGTCGATGGGTCGCCCCGTGAAGCCGCTGCTTGCCACAATACGATGAAGCGCGCCTTCTAACTCGCGGACATTTGATCGGATTTGACGGGCGACGAAAAAAGCAACCTCATCGGGTAGATGCACCCCTTTAAGCTGTGCTTTGTGCTGCAGGATAGCGACGCGGGTTTCAAGTTCTGGTGGGTCGATCGGCACCGTCAAGCCGCTGCCAAACCGGGAGATTAACCTTTCCTGAACGCCGGTGATCTCTTTTGGAAAGCGGTCACTTGTAATAACGACCTGGCTTTGACCCTCAAGTAAAGTATTGAAAGTATGGAAGAATTCCTCTTGTGAGTGCTCTTTTCCTGAAAAAAACTGAATGTCGTCAATCAGTAGCGCATCGAGCGATCGATAGTAGCGCTTAAAGTCGTTAATCGCGTTATGCTGCAACGCTTTGACCATATCGGCCACGAAACGTTCTGAGTGAACGTAGACCACATTGGCTTTGGGCTGGTTTCCCCTCACCAGGTTGCCAGCCGCCTGCATCAGGTGGGTTTTGCCAAGACCGACACCGCCGTAGAGAAACAGCGGGTTATACGCTTTGCCCGGATTCTCGCCGACCTGGCGGGCGGCGGCTCGGGCGAGCTGGTTGGATTTACCGCCGATGTGGGTATCAAAAGTGAATGCGGGATTAAGCCGGCCCTCGAAACGCAAAGGCCCGGCTATAGGACGGTCAGTAGGCTCTTTAACCTGGCCGTCGGTTCTGGATGACGTGACGCCGCTACCCACCTCTACCTTGAGATCCAAGGGTGTTGTGCTGAAACGGTTCACAAGACGGGCGACTTCGTCGAGCATCTCTTTGACGATGAAATCCCGGACAAAGCGGTTGGGGGCAAGCAGTTTCAAATGGCCGCCTTCCTCCACGGCCTGCAACGGACGAATCCAGGTATTGAACTGTTGGGGCGAGAGATCGTCCTCGAGGCGGCCCAAACACAGGTTCCAGACTGTAGACAACGGCAAATCTCCCAAAGTGATAGCTCCAGTGTACAAGCCGGTTTGCTTAACACTGCGCGGTTTCTACCCGGTTTCCGACCAAACCAAGTTAGGCCGAAAAAAGCATTTTAGTCGCTGAGATAATTTTTATCCACAAGAGTTATAGAAAAAAATCTTATCCACAACTTTCTAAAAAACCGTAGGAAAATAAGAAAAATATTGACATTTTTCACGTTTAAAGGGTACATTCCAGCGCCCTTTGCTGCTTCCAAATCTGTTATCAGTATGAAAAGAACTTTCCAGCCCAGTGTGGTCAAACGCAAACGCCGCCATGGCTTCCGGGCGCGCATGAAAACCCGCGGGGGCCGAGCGATCATCAACGCCCGGCGCGCGAAAGGTCGGGCGACGCTCAGCGCTTAGGCCGTGACCGCGCCAACCGGTGCGCGTCCGTGAGCAGTTATGGCTTTGCTGCGGCCCGACGGTTGCTTCGGGCGACAGCGTTCAAAACGGTACTCAACGACCGGTGTGGCAGTAAAGATAAGTTGTTCGTGGTCTATGCTAAAGAGAATGGGCTCGCACGAGGTCGGCTAGGGATCACCGTATCAAAAAAGACTTCGCCGAAGGCTGTCCGGCGCAATCGTGTGAAAAGATTAGTGAGAGAATCTTTCCGGTACCATGCGCCTGATGTTTCTGGTCTGGATATCGTCGCTATAGCACGCCAGCCGTGTGCTAGCGCAGCAAACAAGGACATTTGCCAAAGTCTGGACAGGCATTGGCACCGGGTAAATAGCCAATGCAGAAAATCCTGATCTCGGTTTTGAAGGCATACCGTTATCTGGTCAGCCCATGGTTTGGGCAATCCTGTCGGTTTTATCCTTCCTGCTCGTGTTACGCCATTGAGGCCGTGCAGACGCGCGGACCGCTGTTGGGTTTATGGCTTGCTGTCCGGCGTGTCGGCCGCTGCCACCCATGGCACCCGGGTGGCTATGACCCGGTTCCAGGGGGAAGAAGCCCAGACACCCAGGGTGAGCGGGCCTAAATGGATTTTCAACGATTAATCCTGTTCGGTGCGCTCGGTATGGTGCTTCTGCTGTTGTGGCAGTCATGGCTCGAGTATGAGTCCAGTAAAAATAGCGCCGCCTTGAACGGGAGTACCGCTTCATCCCAGGTATCCGGGATAGCACAAGACGACACCACGACCGCAACAAAACCTGAGGCCGATGACGTGCCCCAGGCACCGACCGTCTCAGCAGCGCCTGAGACCTCAGACACCCCCTCTGCGATTCCGGTAAGTCAAAGCCTGCCGGGAGAGCGCCGGATCATTGTTGAAACGGACATCATCCGTGTCGACATTGATACCAAAGGCGGAGATCTCAGGCGGCTGGCGTTACTGACTTACCCAGTCTCGCTGGATGAGCCGGACACTCCTTTCGTGCTGCTGAATGATTCCGGAGCAGATCTCTTTCTGATCCAGGATGGATTGTTGAGTGCGGGGCAACAGGCGCCAAACCATCACACGATTTTTTCTACCGACCGGCAGAATGTAAAACTCTCCCCCGGCGAGGACAGCGTCCAGGTTCACCTCGACTGGACATCCGACGACGGTGTTGTTTTCCGGAAAACGTTCACGTTCCACAGGAACAGCTATTACATCGACGTTGCCTTTACGGTGGATAACCAGACCAGTGACCAGTGGGTGGGTTACCGGTACTCGCAGATCCTGCGCACACAGGTGGTTGAGCCTAGCAGCGGCCTGGGATTTCTCGGCCGGCTTCCGAGTTATAAAGGCGGTGCAATTTTTACCCCGGAGGACAAGTACCAGAAAATCGACTTCGAGGAGATGTACGAGGCGAATCTCGCCCGATCCACAACCTCGGGCTGGGTCGCCATGCTCCAGCACTATTTTGTGGGCGCCCTGCTCCCCAGTGCCGGCACCGGATATGAGTTCTACTCGAACGTCACCGGCCGGGATAGTGGACCCCGTTATCTGATCGGTTACAAAACAACCCAGCCCACCGCGGTTCCGGCGGGCGGTTCGCAGACGTTTGGAGGCCGGATGTACATCGGGCCGAAAGAAACCCAAAGGATGATCAAGGCGGACAACCAGCTGGAACTGACCGTCGACTACGGTTGGCTGACGCCGGTGTCATCACCCCTTTTCTGGGTCATGACCTACATCCAGCGGGTCGTGAACAACTGGGGCGTCTCCATCATTCTTTTGACCCTTCTGGTCAAACTGGTGTTCTTCCCGCTTTCTGCAGCCAGTTACAAATCCATGGCGCGCATGAAAAAGATGCAACCCCGCATGCAAACGCTGAAAGAGCGGTTCGGCGACGATAAGCAGAAATTCCAGCAGGCGATGATGGAGGTCTACAAAAAAGAAAAGATCAATCCGCTTGGAGGATGTCTGCCCATCGTCATCCAGATACCGGTTTTCATCGCTTTGTACTGGGTGCTGCTGGAGAGCGTCGAGCTGCGCCAGGCACCGTTTGCGCTCTGGATTCAGGACCTGTCTCTGCAGGATCCCTACTACGTGCTGCCGATATTAATGGGCGCTTCGATGTTCGGCCAGCAGCTGCTCAACCCTACCCCTTTGGATCCGATGCAGCAGAAGATCATGATGGCGCTGCCGCTGGTATTCACCATCTTCTTCCTGTGGTTTCCTTCGGGCCTGGTCTTGTACTGGCTGGTCAATAACGTCCTGTCGATCGCCCAGCAGTGGGTAATTACCCGCAAGATACAGGCCGCCGACAGCAAGACCTGAGCACCTTTCAGGACCGCTTGCGCTAAGTCCGGCAAAACACCGTGAGCGCTCCCGCTCGAACCATCGTTGCACGTGCCACCCCACCGGGTATCGGTGGCATCGGCGTCATCCGCATCTCTGGCCCTGAATCGGCCAGAATTGGACAAGGGCTCACCCGCCATATCCTGCAACCGCGCGAAGCGAAGGCCACGGCTTTTCGCGACCCCGAGGGACGTACCCTGGACTACGGGATTGCGATTTTCTTCAAAGGCCCAGCGTCGTATACCGGCGAGGACGTGCTGGAACTTCATTGCCACGGCGGCCCCGTCATCGTTGATGGGCTGCTGGCGCAGGTTAGTACCATGGGCGCCGATCTTGCGCGGCCCGGGGAATTCACGGAGAGAGCGTTTCTCAACGGTAAGCTGGATCTTGCCCAGGCCGAAGCTGTGGCCGATCTCATCAACAGCCAGACAGCTGTTGCGGCCCGCTGTGCATTGCGGTCTTTGCGGGGGGATTTTTCGAGGGAGATAGCCGATATTTCTCAGAGGTTAGGAGATATTAGGGTATTTATCGAAGCAAATATAGACTTCTCCGAAGAACCTGTTGATGACCTGAGTCCGGCAGTACTTGATAAGCAGTTGGGCCGGATCAAAGACAGCATCTTGACGTTGGTCGATCGCGCACGGCCCGGGGAACTCTTATCCGCGGGCGCTCAGATCGTTCTTTTTGGCGCCCCTAACGCGGGTAAGTCGAGCCTGTTGAACGCGCTGTCTGGATCAGACCACGCCATCGTCAGCGCGAGTCCAGGCACAACCCGGGATCTCATCGAAGTAACCATAGACATCGGCGGAGCCGCGGTCCGGATGGTCGATACCGCGGGGTTGCGGCCAAGCGACAACGAGATAGAGGCCGAGGGGGTTCGCCGCGCACAACAGGCGATCGGTACCGCAGACCTTTTGCTCGAGGTCATTGACGACGTTGACCCGGCCCTGTGTGACGTCCCGCTTTTCCAAGAAGGGGAGAGCGATGTCGTGTGCGTCAGGGTTTTGAACAAGATCGATATCAGCAAACGCGCTGGCGGACGGCTCGAGCCGGAAGACGGCAAGCCACGAGTCGCCATCAGCGCGACACAGGGCTTGGGACTCGAACAGTTGATCGATGTGATCAGGGAGTATCTCGGATGCCCAGGCGATTTAGAGGATGCCGTCCTTGCACGTCGCCGTCACCTTGATGCCCTCGAGCAGACTCTCGCGCACATAACATCAGCCCAAGCCGTGAATATGTCGGAACTTGTTGCCGAGGAGTTGCGCCTTGCACAGGGGGCGCTTGGGAAAATTACAGGGGAGGTGACTACGGACGATCTTCTGGGCGAGATTTTCTCTAGCTTCTGTATTGGTAAGTAGCCAGACGGGTCGTCACGCCCCCGGCATCGCAGCACTGACCAGGCCGCTACCAGATCGATTTCGAATCTGCTTGGTCGATCTAGTCGAATTTAAAAGCACATAACGTATCATTTAGTAATATCTTTAAACCACTCCCGCTTCGTGTTTGATCTCATACGGTGCTGGCGCACCGCCCAGGTCTTGGCCAACCTCCTGTATTTTTCTTTCGGCAGATCCAGAGCGGCAGCAGCTGCAGCCTCATAGAGAATTTGAGGATTTACCTTATATTCCTCTATTTTTTCGATTAAATACCGAGGTTGGTACTGAGCCATATAACCCAGTAGCCACCACTCAGGAGGGGGTTTTCTTTTAGCAGGCATAACTTTATTGTACTACATAGTATGGATATTTAGGAATCCTGACCTCAAGCCGGAGCAAATGCGTTAATGCTGCCGGATGACAGGACCACGCGCTAAGGCGGATCGGTGTGGAGTCGTTGGGTGGACTTCCTGGGTGATGGATGGCGCTCATCGATGCGCAGGTGCGCTTTCAAATCGGGTGACGTGATGCATCAATTATTTTGCCGAAGATTGAATCCGAGACACCGCTCGATGGCGTGGTATATAACCGGGCGCAACGTCATAATGAGATTAATCCCGTTGTTGGGGACACATAAACGAGAGAAGACTTATGGGTGAGCAAACGCAATTGGCGGGAACCGAAGAGGTATATGCCCGAAAGATCCTGACGCAGCTGATCGTGCTCGGGGCGGCGATTATCGTGGTGGGATTGTGGCAGGCAGATTTTCTGGCAGAGGTTTATCTCAAGAATCAGCTTACCCACGTTGGCTGGTTTATCAACGGGGGCATTTTGGTTTTGTTTCTCGCAGGCATTTATCACATCATCCGGGAGTTCCAGCGTCTGAGTAGGGAAGAGCACGCCATCAGCCGCTTGCTTGGCAATCTTGACCGGGGCGATTTACCTACGGAAGGCGCCGACCCGGGGTCTTTGATGGTCAGGCGTTACGTCGCGCTTGAAGACCTGCATCGCCAGCATGCGGTGATCAACCATAGTGCTTTGGCAGCGACGCTGGTTGCGCTTGAATCGAGCCGGGTCAGTTTCCCCAAGTTCGTTCACAACGTGCTCATTCTTACGGGGGTTTTTGGCACGATCGTGTCGTTATCGATAGCACTGCTGGGTGCGTCCGACGTCATCGTATCGACGACGGAAATCGGTGGTTTGAGCATGATCATCCACGGTATGTCGACGGCGTTATCGACCACGATGACCGCTATCTTTGCCTACCTCTTTTTCGGCTATTTCTATCTCAGACTGATGGACGGCCAGACTCACGTGGTGAGTCGGATTGAAGAAGCGACCAGCCGCGTACTGTTGCCAAGATTTCAGATTGAACCGGAAAAAGCAGCCGAGAAATTGACGGATATCGTGCGCACGGCCGCGGCACTGGTGGAGCGGTTGGATGAGTCCCAGGCCGGCTATGCAAAGGTTGCCGAGGACATGCGAAACATTTTGGCCAGTTACCGCGACGAGATGCAGCGTAACAGCGAGGGCCTGGTCGAAATGACCCAGGTGTTGCGCGAAGGCTTCCGGCTGAACGATCCGAACCGGTAGCGATCTGTGGCGATTACCCGATCAGACGGTTTTGTCGATCTGAGAGTTTCGCCCACGGTCAGTGGGCGCTCAGACGAGGACAGCGTGTGGCCGTCGTTTACCGACATCATGACGGTGGTTGTGCTGATCTTTCTGGTCTCACTGGTTGTGATCCTGATGCGGAACACCGAGTTGGTGGGCCAGCTTCGCGAGTCGGTCAGCCAGACCGAGACCATGACTACCCAGCGCGGCGACATGGAAATGCGCATCGCGACCTTGGGAGATGAGATCGTGCGTCTTCGGTCGGTACTGGACCAGAGTGAGGTAGAGCGCTCCGCCGCTGAGCAGACCATCGAACTTCGAGAGGGCGAGATCTCATCGCTGCTTAAAGACGTAGGCGCTCTTCAAAAAATTCGCGATGCGCTGGCGAGCGAGAAGGCCAGCCTTGATGAACAGCTTGCCAGCGTCCGGGACGAAAAAAAACGACTCATTACAGAAAAAGCCGCGCTCTCGGGTGAACTGGCGGGTGTGACTTCAGAACGCGAACAGCTCAGCGAAGAAAAGACGGCGCTGCTGACGACCCAGGGACAACTTCAAACCCAGCT